>Ga0315535_1000210_pt1 | contig 40018 bp, 39 predicted proteins | sample SalMarSW160220MG_2_FD_203092 | JGI IMG/M metagenome (GOLD analysis project Ga0315535, IMG submission 203092) | Salt marsh sediment microbial communities from the Plum Island Ecosystem LTER, Massachusetts, United States - Salt Marsh Sediment SW1602-20 ... | reverse complement strand
TCCGGCGTCAGACGCAGGGCGCGCAGCAGCAGCCCCAGGTTCTTGTCGTCGTCGACGCGGCCCACGTACAGCGCGACCGACGCTCCTGACGGGAGGCCCAGGCGGCGCCGCGCCGCGAGGCGTTCGTCCTGCGATCGCGGCCTGAAGCGGGCCACGTCGACGCCGCAGGAGATGGCGCGGGGGTGCAGCCCGCGCAGGCGCTGCTCGAGCAGCGCCGCCGCGGTGGCGCTCGGCGCCGTCACCGCGTCCAAGCGGCGGAACACGGCGGCGACGGTCCACCACAGCAGGGCCTCCGCCGGCCGCCGGCCGACGGCGGGGAGCGCCAGCTGCAAGGCGATGTTCTCGGGGATGAAGTGATTGGTGCCCACCACCGGCACGCCGCGACGGCGACTCTCGGCTAGCACCGCGCGGCTGGTCGGGTAGTGGTCCTGGATGTGCACCAGGTCCGGTCGGACGTCGTCCAGCAGGCGGCCGAGCTGGCGATTCGGAAGGGGAGAGACCGCCACCTCGAGGCGACGGGCCACGATGGCCGGCAGCGCGTGCACGGCTACCCCGTTGCGCTGCTCGTGGCGGCCGCGGCCGTCGGTGGACGGCACGGCCGCGACCGCCAGGTGCCCGCGCTGCGTCAGCGTCTCGGCCAGGTTGGTGGTGAACACCGCCGGTCCGTTGGTGCTAGGGGCGTAGGTCTGCCCCGCGAACAAGACCCGCAAGGTCAGTCCGCGCCGGTCTCGCCGCTGGTGGCGCCGGCGCTCTCCTTGCCGCTGCGGGAAGACGACTCGGACGTGCCGATGTGCACCGGCTCGCTGCCTTCGTGCGCCCGGCGGCCGCCGCCCAGCTCCGGCAGGCGCCGGACGAAGAACAGGCCGATCACCAGCGGCAGCCAGAAGTTCATGCCCCGGAACGCCAGGATGATGCCGAGGGCGGGCGCCGCCGGCATCGCCAACGACGTGAACACCAGCCCCATGATGCCCTCCACGGCGGCGAGCCCCTGCGGGACGATGGCGATCACGTAGAAGACGATGCCGAGGGAGAAGCCGGCCAGGCCGACGCCGAGGTTGAGCGGTTGCTCGAACGCGGGGAACAGGGCGTAGAGACCCGCGAGGTTCACCAGGTGGAGCGCGGTTCCGGCGAGCAGCAACTTGAGCACGATCCGCCACGAGCCGAACACGGCGGTGGCCGCTGCCGACAGGTCGCGCGCCACGCGCTCCGTCCAACCCGGTCCCAGCGGGGAAGACCGGCGGAACCAGCCCGCCACCCGGGCGACGAGCCGCTCGACCCAGCCAAGCATGGTCTGCAGTGCCCGCACGCGTCGCCGGGCGAGCGTCAGGGCCAGCACCAGGCCGCCGACGAACACCAGGTAGAGGCTCGCCCCCAGCAGGTCGTAGTACGCCAGGCGCCCTCGCCTGGCCAGGAACGCCAGCCCCCCGGCGAGGAACGGGAGCAGCGTGGCAAGGTCCGCGACGAGCACCACCACCGTGCCGACCGCCGCGCGCGCCGGGGACTGGCCGCGACGCTTGGCGTCCGCGACGAACACCGCCGCACCGGCCGTGCCGCCCGACGGCGCCACGGCGTTGAGGTAGGTGGAGGCGAAGAAGACCGGCAGCAGGCCGCTGACGGTGCTGGACACGCCCACCAAAGCGAACCCGAGGCGGTAGAGGTTGCCGTGCAGCAGGAAGAAGGCGACATGCAGGACGGTGGCCGCCAGCAGCCACCACCAGTGTGCCCTGGCGAGGGCGTCCCCGAGGTGCTGGAGGTTGGTGAAGCGCGAGATCACCAGCATCACCACCGCAACCAGCAACAGGATCCACAGCCAACGCCGAAGCACGGACACCTCCCACCCGGGAACTCACGCCCCTAGAGCAGTCTAGAACGTGGCCGGGACGAGCTTCGGTTGGGCGTCGCGGCGGCACCGCCCGGCGCCGGCTCCCAGGCGTCACGCCAGTGGCGGAAGCGCCTTGCGGTCGGGCTCGAGGAAGCGCTTCCTGGCCTCCTCGCTGTAGAGACGGTCGTCGCTGTAGTACGCGTGGATGATGCCGGCGTCGCGGTAGCGCGCCAGCAGCGGGGCCGCGCGCGCATGCAGCGGCAGCTCGGGGTCGGTCCGGGCGAGCGCGGCCGCCAGCAACCGCAGCCAGAACACGGTGATGGTCTCCCGGTACTTCACGGCGGCGGCGGTATCGTCCCCCAGCGCCCGCCGCAGGAAGCCCAGCAGAGCCTCGCGCAGGCGTTCGGTAGCCGACTCCATGCCGTAGCGGTCGAGGTACGCCAGCGCGACTGCCAGGTGCGCCTGGTGGGTGAAGCCTCCCGGGGGCGCGACGCCGCGCTCGAAGTCCCGCACCAGGGCGGCGAAGGCCTCGTCGCTGCCCAGCTGCAGCTCGGCCGGCCGGCTCACGCCGACCCCCAGGCGGGCGCGTCGGGCCCGGCGTGCTTCACGACCAGCACCGGGCAGTGAGCGAAGTCGAGCACGCGCTGCGTCACCGAGCCGAGCAGCACGCGTCGGGTGGCGCGCTGGCCGACGTGGCCCATCACGATCAGGTCGGCGGCCACCTCCTCGGCCAGCGCCACGATCTCCTCGAAGGGGTCGCCGTCGAGCATCACCGTGCGCACGTCCACGCCGCCCGCCTCCGCTTGCCGGCGCAGTAGCTCGAGGTAGCGGCGGCCGTGCTCGTGCAGCTCGCTCTCCAGCTCGGCCTCGCTGCGCTCGCCGAAGCGCGTGAGCTCGCTCAGCACCGCGCGGTCCACGACGTTCAGGACCGTCAGCCGGCCGCCGCCGCCGCGCAGCAGCGCGATCGCCAGCTCGCCGGCGCGAACCGAGCCTTGGGAACCGTCCGTGGGCACCAACACGCTGGTGAACAGCTTATCGTCCATCGTCCGCCTCCTTGCGCTGCTTGACGCGCTTGGCGCGCAGGAAGGACTGCCGGTCCTGCTCCTCGAGGGCCGCCTCGATCGCCTGGATGGCCGCCTCGTAGCGCGGGATCAGCAGCTTCTCCAGGGCGTTGACGCGCCGCTGCGTACGGGCCAGCTCGGCACTCGCGCGCCATACCGAGCCGTAGGCCTCCGCCCAGGCGCCCAGGACCTCGGCCACCTCGAGCCAGCGCCGGCGCGCCCGATCCATGGTCACGCTGGTGCCGAACGGGCTGTAGGGAAGGGGTAGGGGCGTGACCTGGATGTGGACCAGCGGCAGCATCACCCCCATGACCGAGCGCGCCTCGGTGGTGCACGTCGTGCGGGCGGCCGGCGCCAGCGCAGCCCACGCCAGGCCCTCGCTGCCCATCGTCAGGCGCGCCTCCCGAAGCGCGGCGTAGGCCGCTCCGAAGCGACCGCGCACGTCACGCTCGCAGTCGTGGAGCTCCCGCAGCAGCCCCCAGACCTCGCGCAGCAGCACCTCGCGCTTGCGCTCCAGCAGGTCGTGGCCCGCCCTCGCCTCGTTGCAGCGCTGACGCAGCTCCAGCAACCGCGCGCGGGTGGGCGAGCCGCCAGCGGCGGCGTCAGCCGCCATCGCGCGCCCCGTCCAGCCGCCCACGGAAGTGTGCCGCCAGCGTCGCCTGGGAGACGCGCGTGAGCTCCATGGCGGGAAGCGTCGACAGGGCCCGCCAGCCGAGCTCCAGGCTCGCCTCGACGGAGCGCACCTCGTCTGCGCCTTGCTGCACGACGTCACGCTCGAACGTCTCGCCGAACGTCAGGTAGCTTCGGTCGAGCGTCGCCAGCGCCGCATCGCCGACGACGGTCGCCAGGTTGCGCACCTCCTGGACCCGAGCGTAGGCGGCGTAGAGCTGCGCGGCCAGCTCGGCGTGGTCGGGTCGCGTCCGACCCTCGCCGATGCCGTCCTTCATCAGGCGCGAGAGCGACAGCGGCACGTCGATCGGCGGGTAGACGCCCGCCCGGCTGAGGGCGCGGCTCAATACCAGCTGCCCCTCGGTGATGTAGCCCGTGAGGTCGGCCACCGGGTGCGTGATGTCGTCGCCGGGCATGCTGACGATGGCGAGCTGCGTGAGCGAACCGGGCGTGCCGCGGATGCGCCCGCAGCGCTCGTAGAGCGACGCCAGGTCGGTGTAGAGGTAGCCGGGGTAGCCCTTGCGGCCCGGCACCTCGTTCTTCCGCGCGGACAGCTCACGCAGGGCCTCGGCGTAGTTCGTCATGTCGGTCAGCAACGCCAGCACGTGGTAGCCACGCTCGAAGGCGAGGAACTCGGCCAGCGTCAGCGCCATGCGCGGGGTGACGATGCGCTCCATGGGGGCGTCGTCGGCCAGGTTGAGGAACAGCGCCGTGCGCGACAGCAGCCCCGAGGCCTCGAAGCGCTCGCGGAAGTAGGCGGCGGTGGCGTGGGGGATCCCCAGGGCGGCGAAGACGACCGCGAAGCGCCCGCCCACGGCCGTCTCGCCTGCGTCTCCCTGCTGCGCGATGTCCGCTTGCAGAGCGATCTGCGCGGCCAGCTCGTTGTGCGGCAGGCCCGCCCCCGACAAGAGCGGCAGCTTCTGGCCGCGGACCAGGGTGTTGAGCAGGTCGATGGCCGTCACGCCGGTGTGGATGGGGTCTTGCGGGTAGGTCCGTGCTGCCGGGTTGATGGGACGGCCGTGGGCGTCCAGCCGCCGCTCGGCAAGCGGCGGAGGCAGGCCGTCACGCGGCCGCCCCAGCCCGTCGAAGATCCTCCCGAGCATCTCCTCGGCGACCGGTGCCGTGAGCGTCTCGCCGCGCAGCCGGACCCGCAGGCTCTCCGGCTCGAGGCCGGACGTCTCGTCCCACAGCTCGATGATGGCGGCGTCTTGCGACGAGCTGAGGACCTCCCCGAGCCGTACCCGGCCTCCGCCGTGGACCTCGACCACCTCGCCGTACGCCGCGCGCCCGAAGCCCTCGACCAGGAGCAGCGGCCCCTCCACCCGATCGACGCCGATCACGTCCAACACGGCCTCACGCCCCGCTTCCCGGTGCCGGCTGCAGCTTGCCTTGGGTAGGAGGCGCGGCCGTGCGAAGGTGGCGAAACGCCGCCTCGACCTCGGCCCAGGCAGCGTCGATCTCGCCGAGCGCGCCCGCAGCCACCGTCTCCTTCAACCGCAGCAGACGCCCGACGTCCACCGCCTGGCGCAACCGCACCAGCGGCACGCCCGCCTCGATCAGCTCGTGGCCGGCGTGGTAGAGCCCGACGAACAGACGGAGCAGGGCCGCCTGCTTGGCGGGCGCACAGCTGCCGTCGATGGGGTCGAGCGCGTTCTGCCGCAGGAAGCCCTCCTTAAGCAGGCGCGCCGCTTCCAGGACCCAGCGCTGGCGATCGGGCAGCGCCTCGCTGCCCACCAGCCGCACGATCTGCTGCAGGCGAGTGTCCTGCTCGAGCAGCTGGCCGGCCTGGCGGCGCAGCTCCGGCCAGTCATCGCCGGCCACGCCCCGCCACCAGTCGGCGACGTCCCCGAGGTAGAAGCTGTAGCTGCTCTCCCAGCCGACGGCGGGGTAGTGACGGGCGCTGGCGAGCTCCCGGCTGAGCGACCACAGGGCGCGGGTGAAGCGCTGCGTGTGCTGCGTCACCGGCTCGGTGACGTCGCCGCCCGGCGGGCTGACGGCACCGATGAGGGTGACCGAGCCCTCCTCGCCGGAGAGCGTCCGGTAGGCGCCGGCACGCTCGTAGAACGATGCCAGCCGGCTCGGCAGGTAGGCGGGGAAGCCCTCCTCTGCGGGCATCTCCTCCATGCGGCCGGCGATCTCGCGTAGCGCCTCGGCCCAGCGGCTGGTGGAGTCGGCCATCAGCGCCACGTGGTAGCCCATGTCGCGGTAGTACTCGGCCATCGCCAGACCCGTGTAGATGCTGGCCTCGCGCGCCGCCACCGGCATGTTGGAGGTGTTGGCCACGAGGATGGTGCGTTCCAGCAGCGGTCGTCCGCTCGACGGGTCGGCGAGGCGCGGGAACTCGTCGAGCACCTGGGCGATCTCGTTGCCGCGCTCGCCGCAGCCCACGTAGACGATGACCTGAGCGTCGCACCACTTCGCCAGGCTGTGCTGCAGCACCGTCTTGCCCGCGCCGAACGGCCCCGGCAGCGCTGCTGCGCCGCCGCGAGCCAGCGGGAAGAAGGTGTCGAGGACGCGCTGCCCGGTGACCAGCGGCCGCTCGGTGGGGAGGCGGCCGAGGGCCGGCCGCGGCTCGCGCACGGGCCAGCGCTGCACCAGCGTGAGCTCGCGCCGGCTTTCGGTCTCCGGGTCGATCAGGCGCGCCAGGGGATCGTCACGACCGAGCTCGCCCGCCGCCGCCAGCCATTCCAGCGTTCCTCCCGAGCCGGGCGGCACCAGCAGCCGATGCTCCAGCAGCGGCGTCTCCTGAACCACGCCCAGCAGTGCTCCCGGCGCCAGCCTGGAGCCGGCGGCCGCGCGCGGCTGGTAGGGCCAGCGCCGCTCGGGCAGCGCCGGCGCGCTGGCGCCGCGCTCGATGGTGGCGCCGCGCTCGAGCAGGCGCCGCAACGGGCGCTGGAGGCCGTCGAAGGTCTGTCCCAGGAGGCCCGGACCCAGCATCACCTCCAGTGGCCGGCACTCGGACTGCACCGGTTCGCCGGGCCGCAGGCCGGCGGTCTCCTCGTACACCTGGACGGTGGCGAGGTCGTGCTCCCGGGCGATCACCTCGCCGGCCAGCCGCGCCTCGCCGACCCACACCTGGTCGAGCAGGCTCACCGGGGTGTCGAGACGGGTCTCGACGACCGGTCCGCTGATCCGTACCACCACGCCCACGCGCCTCATCCTGCCCCGCCCTCATCTCCGGACGCCGCGGAGCTCGGCGCTCCAGCGCCGAGCCGGGCCGCGATCGCCTCGCGGAGCGCCACGCACCCCTGCTGCAAACGTGTCTCGAAGCTGCCGTCGAAGCGCAGGCGCCCGGCGCGCGCTTCGAGCCCCCCGACGGCGGCCAGCGGCTCGGCTGCCAGGCGATAGCGAACGCCGTCCTGTTCGCCCCAATCCGCCAGGCGTCGGGGCGTGAGCAGAGCGCGGCCGTGCTCTTCGGTGGCAAGCTCCACGTCGGACGCGGCCAGTGCCCGGCTCGCCAGCTGCGCCAGCGCTCGCAGGCTCGCCAGGTAGGCGCCTGCGTCGCGCGGGAGCGCCGCCAGGCGCTCGCGCGCGACCCGCCACACCTCGTCCAGAAGCGCCTCCCGGCGCTCCAACATGACCCGCTGGGCCGCCATCGCCCCACGAGCGAGGACGCGCTTCCTCAGCTCGGCCGCAGCGAAGCGCGTTCGCTCGAGGCGCTCCTCCGTGGTGGCGGCGGCGTCCTCGTCAGCTCCTTGCAGGATCTCGCGGGCGCGGCGCGCGGCGGCGGCCTCGCGCTCCAGCGCGCGCTGCTCCACGCGCCGGTGGGCTTCGGCCAGCAGGGCCTCGAGGTCGCCTTGGGGCTCGAGCACGCCAGTCACGTCCTCAGCTTGAGGCCGAGCGCCCGCTCGATCCTCTCGTCCAGCGTCCGCTCGTCGGCGTGCCCGGTGGCTGCCGGGACCTCCACGACCAGAGCCCGGCCGGCGTCCTGAAGGCCCGCCTCCAGCATCTCCCGCAGCCCCTCGGCACGCGATTCGTCGATGAACACCAGCCTGGTAGCCGGGTCCTGCAAGGCTTGCTCGAGGGCGGCGCGCGCCTCCTCGTCGGAGTCCGCGCGGAGCGTCTCGATGCCCAGCAGCGCCAGGCCCATGACCAGGTCGGCGCCGCCGATGGCGACCAGAGCGTCGCCCGCCGTCATGGCCCTCACCTCGCCCCGAGGATGATGAACGACACGATCAATCCGTAGATCACGATGCCCTCGGCCAGGCCCACGAAGATGAGGCTGCGGCCGAGGAGCTCGGGACGCTCCGCGATGGCGCCGATGGCGGCAGCCCCGGCGATGCCCACGGCGATGCCCGCGCCGATGGCGGCCAGCCCCGTGGCGATGGCGGCCGCCAGGAAGGGGTTGCCCTCGACCACGCCGGCGACCGCCTGGCCGACGCCGGTGGCGGTCGCCGGCGCGCCCGCGGTACCGCTTTCGGCGGCCTGCGCGAGGGCCAGCGTGGGAGCGCTCAGCAGCAGCGCCGCCAGGAGAGCTCGCGGGAGCGCGGGGAGGGTGCGCTGGAGGGTGCTAGACCTGCGTGCGGACATGACGACCTCCCTGGAACGACAGCGGAACGAACGGAACCCCGTCGCCCCGGAAGAAGCGGCCGAAGAACTCGAAGTACTCGAGTCGCAACGCCTGGATGCCGACCACGAGCCCCTCGAAGCCCACGATCACGATGCTTCCCACCACCAGCACCAGCGGCCCGGCAGGCCCCTCGGAGTAGCGCAGCACCATGCCGGCGAGCCCCTCGTGGGCCACCGCGAACGCTCCCAGACGGACGAACGACAGGCTGTTGCTGGCGAAGCCCAGGGCGGTCTCGAAGAGCTCGAAGAAGCCGGTCACGAGGGCGTCGCCCAAGGGCGTTGGGGCACGACCCTGTAGCCGCTCGAGGAGCGGCTCGCGCAGCCACAGCGCAGCGGCGGGCAACGCCAGGGCGGCCAGCAGCCAGCCGACCGGCAGGCGGCCCAGCACCGCCAGTAGGCCGCCGCCCAGCAAGATCCAGTAGAAGAGCAGCTCCAGCAGCCCGCTCTTGGCCATCAGCAGGCCGGCCCAATCGCGAGCGCGCGCGCGCGTCAGGAGGTTCAAGGCGAAGCCCAGGTTGAGCACCACCACCCCGCCGGCGACGGCGAAGAGCAGCAGGTCCTGTACCCGCTCCATCGGCCGGAGCCACAGCGCCGGCAGCAACGGCGCGCCGAGCACGGTCCCGTAGAGGACGCCGAAGACGGCGCCCGATAGCCCCGCCGCGACCAGCACGCGCGCCAGGGCGCCGCCGCCGCGGAGGCCGAACAGCAGCGCCGCGGCCGCGAGCAGCAGCCCGTGGCCGACGTCGCCGAACATCATCCCGTACATCAGCAGGAAGGTGATGGCCGCGGGCACAGTCGGGTCGACCTCGCCGTAGCCCGACAGCCCGTAGGTGGTGACCAGGGTCTGGAACGGCCGCAACCACGCCGGGGCGTGGAGCAGCGTCGGCACTCCCTGGCGCCCCCGGGCTGGCGGCTCCCACTGCACCACCACCGGCGCGCTGGCCGCCCGGCGCACGTCGGTCGCGAGGCCGTCGAAGCGGCGTTGCGGAACCCAGCCCGCCACCATGAACACCTCGCCGCGGCTCGGCAGCCGGCGGACGACGCCGGCGAGGGCGGCGGCGGCGCGCAGCCGGGCCTCCAGCGGCACCAGGCGCCCGGCCAGGCTGGCGGCAAGCTCGCCGCGCTCGCCCTCCAGCGCCTCCACCCGGCGGCGCGCCTCGGCGATGCGGCGATCCACGCGTGCCAGTGCCTCCTTGGGCTCGCCTTGCGCGTCGGCCGGCAACGGGGCGGTCTCGAAGAAGGCGGAGCGGAGCGCACGGTCAAGGACGGCGGCGTCGTCGCGAGCCGAGGCGGCCACTACCAGGGCGCGCCCGCCGCTGACTCGGACCGGCGCCAGCACGAAGGCGATCATGAACAGCGCGGCTGCCAGGCGGGTCAGGTTCTCGCTCGGCAGCGTGCCGAGCACCAGGTGGTGGTGGCGCAACGAGCCGAGGGCTTCGATTCTCACCCCGAGCGGCTGCAGCAGCTCGAGCTGCGAGCGCGTGAGCGTCATCGTCTCCAGCTCGCGCCGGCAGCGCTCGGCGCGGACCCGCCAGTCTTGGGCACGCGTCTCGGCCGCCGCCAGCTCCGCTTCCAGGGCGTCGAGCTCGCTGCTGGGACGCACGGGTTCCGGCGGCGCGGTCGCCTGCGGCTCGAGGCGGAGCACGTCGAGGGTGGCGCGCGCCCGGCGCGCCAGCCGCTCCGCACGGGTGGCCAGCTCGGACCAGCCGCGCTTCGGCGCCAGCGCGTCGCTCTCCACGTCCTCGGGGTGCAGTGCCTCGGAGCGCAGGATGACATCCGACACCGACTCGATATCCTGCTCCAGTACGAACAGGTTGACCTCGCGCAGGCGCTCGGGGAGCAGCATCCTCAGGCCTCTGCGCGCGCGGCGGGGCTCAGCAGGCGGGCCGCGATGGCGCCGTCGTCCAGGTGAGCCGCTCGCCCCTCGACGAGCGTCACCAGGTCGCGGACCTCCACCTCACGCAGCGCGAGCACCGCGAGGGGCGCCCCCAGGTCGAAGGGCGCCGCCGCGAACAGTCGCTCCGCCGCATCGGCGCGCGCCTCGACCGCGGCGCGCTCCAGGCTGGCCAGCGCCTCGTCCTCGGGCGCGTCCCGGTCGATCGCGTAGCCCAGCCTCGCGGCCTCGTCGGCTACGGTGGCGCCCAGCACCACCCGCCGCACCGCCTCCAGGCCGGCGCCGAAGGCGCTGTGCAGGGTGTAGTTGATGGTCTCCTCGGGGGTGAGCCGCGACAGGCTCCGGTAGCGGAAGGCCCACGACAGGTTCTCCACGGCGATCCAGCTGCCCAACAGGGTCCGTGCGCGTCGGGCGTCGCGGCCGGCGAGGCGGCCGATGCGGCGCACCAGCGTCTGGAAGTAGGCGAGGTCGAGCGCCACCTCGAAGCTGAAGGCGGAGGCGTCCTCGTGCTGTTCGAGCACGCTCAGCAGCGGCCGGGCGTAGGGGGTGGCGTCCAGAAGCGCGGCGAAGGCCTGCATGCTGGGTGCCTCCGCCAGCCGCGTCCAGGGCAGACGGCTTCGTGGGAGCGGTACCAGCGCCGCGTCGCGCCGCTCCGGCTCGAGCCGTTGGAAGCGGGCGCGCAGCACGGTCTTGAGGTTGGCGAGCTCGAAACGCCGCCCGTAGGCCCCGAGCACCGCGCGGGTGAGACCCCATTCGAAGGCTGCCACGCGCTGGGTCTCCTCGGCCAGGCGAGCGTCGAGGCGCCGTTCCAGGGCGGGCGGGTCGCGGCTCAGGTCGGGGCCGTACACGCTCGCGTCCAGGCGGCTGGCGACGCCGGCGACATCCGGCTCGCCGAGGAGTGAGCGCCACTCGGCAGCCGTGATGAGCCCGGCGCGCCGCGCGCGCGCCTGAGCGTGGGCCGCGGCGTGCCGCAGGGCGCCGATCACGGCGCCTCCTCGTGGCCTGCCCGCCCCGTCACCCACGCGATCACCGCCTCCGCGGCATCGGCGATCGCGGCCCGCGACGCGCTGCGGAGCGCGTCCCAATGGGCCTCGGCCGCCGCGAGGCGCTGCTCGGCCTGCGCCTCGGCCTCGGCCGACGCTCGCTCCAGGGCGCGGTCGTGCTCCTTGGCCGCCTGCTCGTCGGCTTGCAGGCGCCGCCGGGCGGCATCCTCGGCGGCACGCTCGAGCAGCTCGCGGGCGTGCGCGTCCGCCGCCGCCAGACGCGCGTCGGCGGCGCTCTCGGCTCGGAGGAGCCGTTCGACCACCTGCTGGGCGCGCCCGGAGTCCGGCATGGTCTACCAGCGGGTGAGGCCGGCCAGCCCGTCGAAGTCCTGTAGCAGCCGCTGCTCGTTGGCCCCGTGCATGACCGCCAGCCTGAGGGCGTGGCGTGAGCTCAGCGTCGGCAGCACGTCCGCGAGTGGGACGGGCTCGACGCGATCGTCCGGGCACAGGCGGGCGGCGCCGTCCGCCGTCGTGGAGACGCGGAGGCTGTCGTGACACAGGTACACGGTGGCGGCCATCCGCCAGGGAACGGCGAGGACATGAACCCGCCCTTCCTCGACGGCCTCGAGGGTGGGACCGAAGCCCCAGATCCCGCCCTCCTGGATGCGGTCGAGCAGGTCCTCGCCGGCGCGCTCCTCGATGCGTGCCACCGCCGCGTTGAACAGGGGGTCGAGCGCGCTCGCCGGCGCGTCCGGGTTGGCCGGAGGCGGCAGGCGCGCCACCACCAGCGCCTGCAGTGCCGGCGGCAGCAGCGGCTCGAAGGCCCCCAGCTCCGCCTGCTGGCCCATCAGGATCACCTGGGCGTCACCTCCGAGCGCTGTCAGCACGCCGTCCAGGCGCCGGGCCACGTCGAGGTGGAAGCGGCGCCGCCAGTCGGCCACGCGCTTCTCGAAGAGATCCTTGCCGGAGCCGCCACGCGCCGGTACCCCGGGCATGCCGGTGGCGTGCTCGCGCAGCGGTCGCCAGCCGCTCAGGTCGAGCGGCAACACGAAGGCGTCGAGCTCAACCGTCTCCTCGAGGTAGAGCTCGAACAACCGGACGCGGCCGCTGGTGAGGAGCAGTGCCAGGTAGTGTCGACCCTCCTGGACCGCGAGCAGCAGGGGCGCGACGTACGGCGGACCCCAGCGTGCCACCACGCCGCCCCCGGCCGCCACCAACGGCAGGTCGGGGCGCAGGGCGTAGCTCTCGAAGAGGGTACCCGCGTCGGCGTCCGCGAACACCACCAGCGTGCGGGCGTCGGGCATGCCCTGCGCCTGGCGAAGCCTCTCCGTCAGGCGCCTGCTGGCGCGTTTCGGCAGGCCGAGGCGCTCCATCTCCACGCGCGCCCGGAGAGCGTACGCCTTACGGGCGTTCTCCGGTCTGGCGGGGTTGACGTCGAGGTAGAGGGACAGGACCGGCGGCGGATGGGTCGCCACCCGCGCGCCGAGCTCGCGGACCTGTTGCGCACCGATCATCAAGCTCTCCCTCCTCGTGAGGCGTCATGAGGAGTCACCGCACTCGCCGGCCCCGCAGCGCACCACCAGGTGCGGCAGGCGCGACTGGCGCAGGACACCCTCGGTGACCGATCCCAGGAACGCGCGGCTCACGCCGTGCCTGCCGTGAGTGCCAAGGACGGTGAGGTCGTGGTCTCGTTCGGTCTCGAGGATGGCGTCGACGGGCGCCCGGCCGCTCACCAGCCGGCAGGCGGCGGGGACGCCCGCTGCGGCTGCCGCGGCCGCCGCCGCCTCGAGCGCCTCGCGGCCGGCGCGCTTCAGGGCCGAGAGGACGTCCTCGTAGGTGCCCATGCTCTCGGAGATGCCATGGAGGCCCCGCAGCGGATCGTCGATCACCGACAAGAAGGTCAAGCGGCTGCCGCACGCCTCCGCCAGCGCGATCGACTCGCGCACCGCGCGCCGGCTGCACGAGCTCCCGTCGACCGGCACCAGGATGCGCCCGAGCTCCATGGGCCCTCCTCGCCCTTGTGGGGTCGACCGTGGCGGTCGACCGTCCCTACGCGTCGCGCTCAGTATGGGGACCGGGCCGGCCTGGCGGAAGGTGCGAATGTCCTGTCTGAGACGCACCTTTCACGGCTCGCCAGGTGGGCAGCGGCTGGCCGGGTGCGCCCCGACACCCCGCCCAGGGCGCGCCAACGAGCGCCTGGCCAGGGAGGGTCCCGTCCGACCCCGCCTCGCCGATGTGTTCTGGACGCTCGTGATCTGCGCGCTGGTGATCTGTGCGCTGGTGATCTGTGCGCTGGTGATCTGCGGGGTAGTGATCCGTGCGGTGGGTACCACGACCGGCGGCCGGCCGGAAGCGCACCGGTGCTGCGTCCGCCGCCGGCCGCAGCGCTCGGCACGCCGCGGACGTCGGGCCCAGCCGCCCTCTGCTGCGAGCCCTCTGCTGCGAGCCCTCTGCTGCGAGCCCGTTCCTACGAGGACGCCAACGTCATCCGTCGAGGCGCCGCGCGGCGCCTGTCAGGTGCGGATGCCCGGGCGCCGCCTGCGCTTAGAGGCCTGACAGCGACGTGTTCTTCTCGATGTAGGAGGCCCACTCCTCGGGCACGTCGATCTCGGGGAAGATGGCGTCCACCGGGCAGGCGGGAACGCACGCGCCGCAGTCGATGCACTCCTCGGGGTGGATGTAGAACATGTCTTCGGCCTCGTAGATGCACTCCACAGGGCACACGTCCACGCAGGACGCGTCCTTGACGCCTACACAGGGTTCAGCGATCACGTATGCCATCGAGCTTCCTCTCCGGGTCGCAACGTGCGCGCCCCGCTCTGGCGGCGCCACCCACGATGCGCCTGGCCTCAGCGTATCAGGTAGGAGGGGCCGCTCGAGGCCATGTCGGACCCTCACATCGGAGTTGTAACAGGGTGCCCGTGCGTCCAACAAGGACGAATGTCCGGACCCGGGGCCGTTGTCCGAATCGTGGTACAATAACGGTGGATGGGGAGGCTCTGGCCATGAGGTCCCGGCTTCCCGCATCAAGCCCCCAGGGCGCTGTCCACGAGGCCGGCGTCAGCCCAGGGGGCTTTGCTCGTGGCGCCGCCCGGGTCGCTCACCCGCCTCGCTGGCGGGTTGGCGGCCGTGAAGCACGATCACCGGCACGTCGAGCGTCGCCAGCAGGCGCTCGCCCTGCTCGCCGGCGAGGGCGGAGGCGGCGGACGGCAGCAGCAGCGCCCCGGCACGCTCTCGCCGTATCAGCGCCCGTATCGCGGCCGGCCCGGCCCCGGCGAGCAGGCGGCTGGCCGCGCGGCCCAGCGCGCGCTCGGCCAGGCGTGCTTGCGCCTCGACCTCGCGGGCGGCCTGCGCCGGCCCCGGCGGTATCGCCAGCAGCAGCGCCCCTGGAGCCGCGCCGGACAGAGCCACGGCCGCCTCCAAGACCTGCTGCCAGTCCTCACCCTCCAGCAGTGCCAGCAGCGGCGCCGCCAGCCGGTTGCCGTGGCGCGCGAGCAGCATCGGACCGTGAGCCTGCCGCAGGAGGCGCCCGGCGGTCTCACCGAGTGCCCTGGCTCGCATCGGCGACCAGCCGGCGGCGCCGAGGCTGAGCACGTCCCCCGCCTCCGCGCAGGCGAGGATCTCGGCGGCCACATCGCCGCGGCGAACGCGGAAGGTCCAAGGCACCTCGGCGCGGTCCGCCGACTGCGACACCAGCGCCTCTACCCGCCGCGCCAGGTCGCGCAGCCGCCGCTCCGTCTGCGCCACGTCGAGCGGTCGCGCCACCCCGGAGAAGGTGGCGACCTCGCGCGCGAACGGCAGGGCTGTCGCCTGCAGCAGGCGCAGATCCTCGACGAAGACGGCCAGCAGCTCGAAGCGCTGCGACGCCGCCAGGTCGACGGCGGCCTGCAACGCCGCCAGGCTGTGGGGGGAAGCGTCGATGGCCACCACCACTCGCCTGAAGGGGCGCGCCGGGGCGCTCACCTGCTGCCTCGGTCGCCTTGGCGCCGCCCCGGCGGCCTCTCGCCGCCGCCGAGCTCGGCGAGCGCCGCCGCCATGGTGCGCAGGCGCGCCTCCACCCGGCCGTTGACGCTCTCCTCCGGGAAGGCGCCGCCCTCGCCTCGGGCGCCCGCCTCCACGCCGGTGAGGAGCTCGAGCCCTTGATCGATGTGGGCCACCGCGTAGACGTGGAACTCGCCCCGGGCCACCGCGTCCACCACCTCCGGCCCGAGCATCAGCTGGCGCGCGTTGGCTTCCGGGATGAGCACGCCCTGGCTGCCGCTGAGACCCCGCTGCCTGCACAGCTCGAAGAACCCCTCGATCTTCTCGTTGACCCCGCCGATCGCCTGGACGTTGCCGTGCTGGTCGATCGACCCCGTCACCGCCAGATCCTGGCGCAGCGGTGCCTGGGAGAGCGCCGAGAGCAGGGCGTAGAGCTCGGCAGATGAGGCCGAGTCGCCGTCGACGCCGCCGTACGATTGCTCGAACACCAGCGTGGCGGCCAGCGCCAGGGGGCGGTCGCCGGCATAGCGTGCGCCGAGGAGGCCGGCGAGGATCAACACGCCCTTGCTGTGCAACGGGCCGCCGAGCTCCACCTCGCGTTCGATGTCGATCACCTCGCCGCGCCCGAGTCGCACCCGGGCGGTGATGCGGCTGGCGTGACCGAAGGCGGCGGGGCCGAGCTGCACGACCGAGAGCCCGTTCACCTGCCCCACCGCCGCGCCCTCGGTTTCGACGTGGAGGGTACGGCGGAGCACGGCGTCTTGGAGCCGCTCGCGCACGCGACCCGCGCGGTAGCGTTGCTGCTCGATGGCTTGCCGCACGTGCTCGGCGCGTACCGGGACGGCCTCGCCGGCGTGGAACGCGGCCTCCCGCAGGAGGTCGAGCAGCGGGCCGGTGCGCGCGCTGAGGCGCTCGGCGTCCCCGGCGAGCCTCGCCGCCTGCTCGATGGCGACGGCGACGGCATCGGCGTGGAACGGCGGCAGCGCCGCCCGCTTGACCAGCGCCGCGATCAGCGAGGCGTAGGCCAACTCGTGCTCGGCGTCGCGGACGAGGTCGTCGTCGAAGTCGGCGGCGACCTTGAAGAGCTCCAGGAACTCGGGGTCGTAGGCGCACAGCAGGTAGTAGAGGAGGCGGTCGCCCACCAGCACCACCTTGACGTCGAGGGGGGCCGGCTCGGGCTCGAGCGACACGGTGCTCACCAGCCCCAGGCTCTGCCCCAGCGACTCGAGCCGCAGCTGCCGGGCCGTGAGCGCTCGCTTGAGCGCGTCCCAGGCGTACGGCTGCTCCAGGAGCTTGCGCGCGTCGAGCAGCAGGAAGCCGCCGTTCGCCCGGTGGAGTGCTCCGGCACGGATGAGATTGAAGTCCGTGACCAACGTACCCATCTTCGCCACGTGCTCCACGCGGCCCACCAGGTTGGCGTAGGTCGGGTTGTCCTCGGTGACGACCGGAGCGCTGGCGGCGCCGGCGTGGTCGACCAGCACGTTGACCCGGAATCGCCGCTGGAAGTCCTCGCGATCGCTACCGTTGCCGCTCCCGTCACTCCCGTGGTCGCTTCGAGGGCGAGGCTTGAGGACGTGCGGCGCGCTGTCGATGAGCTCGGCGCGCACGGCCTCGAGGTGCTCGGCGACGTCGCTCTGATCCGCGAACGCGGCCTTCACGTCGTCCACCAGGTGGCCGACCGCCGCATCCGAGATCTCGTGGTCGAGCGCCTTGACCTGCTTGCGCCGCTCGCGGTCCCAGGCGGGCATCGCCCGCAGCACCTTCTGCAACTCCTGCTGAAGCTCCTCGATGTCGGCTCGCACGCGCGTCTGCTCCGCCTCGGGCAGCTTCTCGAAGGCCTCCGAGTCGAGCGCCTCGCCGTCCTTCATGGGCGCGAAGATCATCCCGACGGGCGTGGCGAGCATCGCCAACCCGCGTGCGCTGGCCGCCTCCTGGATGCGCTTGAAGCCGGACTCGGGCTTCTCCCTGAAGGCGTCCTCGATGGACTTGAGCCGCCCCTGGTACTCCTCGCTCTCGAACGCCGCCGGCAGCGCCGTGAGCACCTCCTCGATCAGCGCCTCCACGGCCGAACGCAGCTCCACCGCTCGGCCGGCCGGCAAGGCGAGCGCGCGCGGCCGCGCAGCGTCGCCGAAGTTGTGGACGTAGACCAGGTCGGGAGGCACCGCCCGGGTCTCGGCCTGGCGTTGCAACGCCGTCGCCACCACGTAGTGGCGGCCGCTGCCGGGCTGGCCCAAGGCGTAGACGTTGAAGCCGTCCCCCTGCACGCCGAGTCCGACCTCGAGTGCCGACTCGGCGCGCTGCTGCCCGAGCACCAGCGGCTCGGCCGCAGCCTCGTCGGTCGTCGCGAAGGGGAGCGCGGCCGGATCGAGATCGCGTCTCAGTGCCTCGGGGCGAAGCTCGGTCGGGCTTGCCACCTCGTCTCACCTCCCGGTCCACGGTCGGCGTCCGGTCGCCCGCGGCCCGCGCCACGATAGGGCGCCCGGAGCAAGTCTAGGGCCGTGCGCCTGCGGGTGGGTCTGGCGTAGGCCGTACGCCGGGACACCGACAGGCCGGCAGGAGCCGAAGCGACACCGCCTGGACACCGGCTGGACACCGCCCGTGCCGCGCCCGCGGGCGTGCCCCCAGAACGACGAACGCCCTCGCCCTGAAGGGCGGGGACGCGGCCTGTGCGGATCGATCGGAGCCTGGATGCTGCCGTACGGGGCTCACATGAGAGCAACCCTCGATCGCCTGATCCTGCTCCGTCGGTGCTCCTAGGAAGGTGGGACCCTTCAAGGAGCTACTCGGTCGAGCCTCCAATGGGACGAGGGTTGCTCTTCGAGAAGTGGTCTTTGTCCAGAATGGTTCAGACCTCCTTCCGATTCTGATGATAGTCCCGCGGGCGGTCAGGAGGTAGGGTCGTGGGTCCTGGAACGCCGGGCCGCTCTGCGCTATACTCAGAAGTTGGAGCGCCGACATCGGTCGGCGCTCGTTCGCGTTGGTGCGGCCGTCACGGCGTGACGCCCTGTGGCTCAGCGCATGAACAGCCCGCCGAAGCCGGCGATCAGGCCGGCGAAGATCAGCGAGACCGTGTTGATCACCTTGATGAGCGGGTTGATGGCGGGGCCGGCGGTGTCCTTGTAGGGGTCGCCGACCGTGTCGCCCACCACGCTGGCGGCGTGGGCTTCGGATCCCTTGCCGCCGTAGTTGCCGTCCTCGATGTACTTCTTGGCATTGTCCCAGGCGCCGCCGCCGTTCGCCATCATCAGCGCCATCGGCAGGCCGCTGATGGTGACGCCGATCAGCACGCCCCCCATCGCCAGCGGCCCGAACAGCAGCCCCGTGAGGAGGGGCGTCGCCACGGCCAGGATGCCGGGCACCGCCATCTCCCTCAGCGCCGCCGCCGTGACGATGTCGACCGCCTTGCCGTACTCCGGCTTGCCGCTCCCGTCCATGATGCCGGCGATCTCGCGGAACTGACGCCGAACCTCCGTGATGACGTGGCCGGCCGCCTTGCCGACCGACTCCATCAGGAACGAGCTGAACAGGAAGGGGATCATCCCGCCGATCAGCAGACCCACCAGCACCACCGGGTCGTTGAGCCGGAACGCGCCGCCGCCGAACAGATCGGGCTTCGCCAGCTTCACCCGCTCGGCGTAGTCGGCGAACAGCACCAACGCCGCCAGCGCCGCCGAGCCCACCGCGTAGCCCTTGGTCACGGCCTTGGTGGTGTTGCCCACGGCGTCCAGAGCATCGGTGTGGGCCCGCACCTCTTCGGGCAGGTCGGCCATCTCGGCGATGCCGCCGGCGTTGTCGGTGATGGGGCCGTAGGTGTCCATGGCGACGACCATGCCCGCCACCGAGAGCATCGACACCGCGGCGATACCGATGCCGTAGAGGCCGGCGAGCAGCCAGGCGATGAACACCGCCAGCACCAGCACGATGACCGGCAGCGCGGTCGATTGCATCCCCACGGCCAGGCCGCTGATGATGTTGGTGGCGCTGCCGGTGTTGGACGACTTGGCGATGCGCTGTACCGGCCCGTAGTGGGTGCCGGTGTAGTACTCGGTGATGGCCATGATCAGCACGGTGACGGCGATGCCCACCAGGCTGGCGGCGAGGATGCTGCCCCAGCCAGCGGCCCGGTCCAGGACGCTGAAGTCGAAGCCCTTGAACATCAGCCAGCTCGCCACCACGAAGCCTACCGCGCTGATGCCCGCCGCGACGAACACGCCGTTGTAGAGCGCGCTCATGATCTTGCCGCTCTTCGGAAGCCGCACCACCTGCGCCCCGACGATGCTGGCGAGGATGGCGATGGCGCCGACCACCAGCGGGTAGAGCACTAGGTTGGTGACGGCATGCTCGCCGGGCAGCAGGTAGCCGAGGAACACCGAGCCCACGACGGTCACCGCGTAGGTCTCGAACAGGTCCGCTCCCATGCCGGCGCAGTCGCCGACGTTGTCGCCGACGTTGTCGGCGATGACCGCGGGGTTCCGCGGATCGTCCTCGGGGATGCCCGCCTCGACCTTGCCGACGAGGTCGGCTCCGACGTCGGCGGCCTTGGTGTAGATGCCGCCGCCGACGCGGGCGAAGAGGCTGATGAGGCTGGCGCCGAAGGCGAAGCCCACCAGCGGGGCGACCGGGTCGGGGAGCTTGAGCACCACGTCGAACAGCCAGAAGAACCCCGAGGCGCCGAACAGAGCCAGGCCGGCGACCGCCAGACCCGCCACCGTGCCGCCGTTGAAGGCGAGACGGAGGGCGGACCCGAGGGTGCCGCGAGCCGCCTGAGCCACCCGCACGTTGGTGCGCACGGCGACGTTCATGCCGATGTAGCCGGCGAACGCCGAGAACAGCGCCCCTACCAGGAAGCCGACGGTGGTCCACCACCACAGGGTGGCGTCCTGGCCCGAGGTGGCGATCGCCACCACGGCAAACAAGGCCGCGATGATGAGGGCCACTACGAAGATCGTCCTGTACTGCCGGTTCATGTACGCGCCCGCACCCTGGCGCACGGCGTCAGAGATCTCGACCATGCGTGCGTCGCCCGTGGGTGCGGCCATGATGGCCCTGGCCACCAGACCGGCCGCCGCGAGGGCGATCAACGCCGCGATGGGTACGAGGATGATGAGTCCGTCCATCTCGCCTCCAGTGTCAACAGCTGCGTCCATCGCGGCCCTCGCGTCCCTGCCGGGAGGCGGGAACGAACCTTACGATGCGAAACGCAAGGCGGAGTGTACCACGCGACCCGCAAGGTCGTTCCAGCCCTTCCGGGGTCGACCCGCGTGCGGTTGGAGGCCGGTGTAAGGTGGGCGTGGCGCCCGAAGGAGGTCCTCATGAGCCCGCACCCCCTCGCCGGCGAGCCGGCCCCCCGGGACCTGCTCGTCGACGTGCCGAAGCTCGTTGCCAGCTACTACACCGTGCACCCTGACCCCGGCAAGGCGGAGGACCGGGTGGTCTTCGGCACCTCCGGTCACCGCGGCACGAGCTTCGACGCGAGCTTCAACGAGGATCACATCCTGGCCGTGGCCCAGGCGGTGTGCGACTACCGGCAGCGCCAGGGGGTGAGCGGCCCGCTGGTGCTCGGCGCCGACACGCACGCGCTCTCCGAGCCGGCGCTCCGCAGCGCGATGGAGGTGTTCGTCGCCAACGACGTGCACGTGGTGGCGGGGCTCGACTTCCAACCCGTGCCCACGCCGGTGGTGTCGCACGCCATCCTCACGCGCAACGCCGAGAACGGGGAGATGCGTGCCGACGGCGTGGTCATCACGCCCTCGCACAACCCGCCGGGCGACGGCGGCTTCAAGTACAACCCGCCCCACGGGGGTCCCGCCGGGACCGCTGACACGGGCTGGATCCAGCAGCGCGCCAACGCCCTGCTGGAGGCGGGGCTTGCGGGGGTGAAGCGCGTGCCGTTCGGCCGCGCCGCTCCGCGAGTGCAGACCCGCGACCTCATCGGCCCCTACGTCGAGGACCTGGGGACCGCGCTCGACCTCGACGCGGTGCGCGAGAGCGGGGTCCGGATCGGCGTCGACCCGCTGGGCGGCTCTTCGCTGGCGTACTGGTATCCGCTGGCGGAGCGCTGGGGCCTCGATCTGGACGTGGTCAACACCGTGGTGGACCCGACCTTCGCCTTCATGCGGGTCGATCACGACGGCAAGATCCGCATGGACTGCTCGTCGCCGTACGCCATGGCCGGTCTGATCGGACTGCGGGGCGATTTCGACATCGCCTTCGGCAACGATCCGGATGCCGACCGCCACGGCATCGTGACCCCGTCGGCAGGTCTGATGAACCCCAACCACTACCTGAGCGTGGCGGTCGACTACCTCTTCCGCCACCGGCCCGAGTGGCCGGCGTCCGCAGCCGTGGGGAAGACGCTGGTGTCGAGCTCGATGATCGATCGTGTGGCCGCGGATCTGGGCCGGCCCCTGGCGGAGGTGCCGGTAGGCTTCAAGTACTTCGTGGACGGGCTCCTGGCCGGGCGCTTAGGCTTCGGCGGCGAGGAGAGCGCGGGAGCCTCCTTCCTGAGGCGCGACGGCACGGCCTGGACCACCGACAAGGATGGGCTGCTGCTCGGGCTGCTGGCGGCCGAGATCACCGCCGTGACCGGGAAGGATCCCGCCGAGCTGTACCGGGAGCTGACGTTGCGCTTCGGCGAGCCGCGCTACGCCCGCAGCGACGTCGCCGCCAACGCGGCGCAGAAGCGGGTGCTGGCCGGGATGACGCCCGAGGCCGTCGTCGCCCGCGAGCTCGCCGGCGATCCCATCGAGGCGCGTATCACCAACGCCCCGGCCACCGGCGATGCCATCGGCGGGCTGAAGGTCGTGACCGCAGGGGGCTGGTTCGCCGCCCGTCCGTCGGGCACCGAGGACGTGTACAAGATCTACGCCGAGAGCTTCCGTGGCGAGGAGCACCTGGCGCGCATCCAGGAGGAGGCGAGGGCGCTGGTGCAGGCCGTCTTCGAGGCCGAGGGCGTGTAGCCGGGCGCGAGCGGCCGCCGGCGCCCAGCCGGCTCCCGCGCTACCCGGGAGCGACGCGCGTCACGCGCTAGTGACGATTTGTTCATTGTCGCGAGGGAGCCGACAGCGTAGGTTGGACGTCATGGCGAGCACCACCCCGGAGAGCGCGACCGCGTCCCGGCCGCGCATGCGATCGAGCGACATCGTGATCGACGACGAGCGGCTCAGCCTGGCCGCCAAAGGGGTGTTCCTGGCGGTGACGTTGCTGGGCAACGGTTGTCGCCTCGAGGAGCTCGCGAGACACTGCCGCGACGGCGTCGCGAAGGTGGAGGCCGCCGTCGACGAGCTGGTGCGGCTCCGCTACGTGCGCCTCGAGGACCGCACCGTCCACTTCGAAGATCCACCCAGGTTCGGCATCCCCGAAGCCTAGACGGCGGGCGCGCGCGGCTGTCCGGCGATCCCCGCCGGCCGCTGCAAGACACCTGCGGACGCGCGTGTCGGCCCGGCTCGCTAGCCTCGCTCCCGAGGCTCGCCGTGGCCTGCGTGGCACGGCCCCTCGGGAGGAGCGCGGACCATGGAGACGCAGTCGTCCCGCACCTGGATCGCTGGCTTGCTCATCGCCGTCGGCGTGGTGGTGCTTCTCGAGCGCCTCGAGTGGCTCGGCGGCGTGGCTCGCCGGGCTCGCGATCCAGCCGCCCGAGAGGCGGCAGCGCAGGGCAGTGCTGCCGGCGCTGGGTCTGACCGCGCTGAGCCTCGTGACGGTGGTGAGCAGCCGCACGGGCCCGGTGGTGGTGGCCGTGCTGGCGATCCTGGCCGGCGCGGCGTTGCTTTCGCGGAACGGTCGGCGGACTCTGGACGCGCCGCGCCGGGGCAGGCGGCCCTCCTGAGAGGGCTGCCGAGCCTGCGGCCGGGGCACGGGACGCAACGCGGCCCGGGCAGGCGGCCTACGCCAGCGGTTGAGGGACGCTCAGGATGGGAACCGGGCTCGAGCGCAGGAGCATGTCAGCGCGGCTTCCCAGCAGCAACCCCAGGGCGGCAGAGTGCCGCCGCACGCCGATGGCGATGAGGTCGGCACCGACCTCGCCGGCGATCTCCGGCAGGGTGCTGGTCGGGTCGCCCTCGCGCACCACGTGGCGCTCCGCGACATCGCCCGCCAGGCGGTTGAGAGCGTCGGTAACGGTGTTCACGTAATCCGGGTTGTCCTTCACCTGGGCGTCGTCGAGGACGTGCGCCACCACCAGCTTGATGCCCGCCTTGCCGAGCTTGCGGCAGAACTCCCATGCCTGGCGTGAGGCTTCGCCGAAGTCGGTTGCCACCAGGATGCGGTTCGCCTCCAGCGTGCCAGCCTCGTCGCGCACGGTGACGACCGGTGCCGGCGAGCGCCGCACCAGCCGCCCCGCGATGCCGCCGAGGAAGAAGTTGTCCAGGCGGTTGGCGCCATGCGCCCCCATCACCACCAGGTCCGCCGACGCCGCGGCCTCGAGCAGCTCGTGGAGCGGCTCTCCCCAGCGCAGCTCGGCGGTGGCGTCCGGCGCTGCGAGATGATCGAGCATGTTGCGCAGGCGGTCGACCTCCTCCTTGCGCGCTTCCTCCAGCCGCCGGGTGAGCTCGGGGCTGAGGCTGTCGTACTGCGACTGCAAGTAGGGGTGCGCAGCCGTGCTCTCGAACCGTTGCTGGACGTGCACCAGATGCAGCTCGCCCTCGAGGCGACCGCGAAGGTCGCGCGCCAACGCGAGCGCCTTCTCGGCCGTGCTCGAGAAATCGGTGGGGTGCAGGATACGCATGGCCAACCTCCACTCGGTCGACAGCCTGCTGGCCGCACGCCTCCGGCCAGCGGGGGCCGTCACCTCGGCGCCGCGGGCTTCCGACCTCGGTCGAGCCCGCACGCGGGCCGAGCTCTCCGCCCCCATCGCGCCGCGACCCGTCAGGTCCACTCTAGCAGCCTCTCCTTGCCGTTCGGCAGGGGCCTGCCGCCCGACTTGGCGGCGACCGGCGGGCCAGGCTCAACAGATCCTGGGGAGCTGCTCCTCGATCGGCATCTCCAGCACCCGCCGGCTGCCGTAGGCGGTCTCGACGAGCGCCAGCCCCTGCGGCTCCACCAGCAGGTCGCCCACGACGGCGGCAGCCCGGCCCAACGGATGGCCGCGAAGCGCCGCGAGGGCGGCATCGGCCTCGCCGGGCGGCACCGCCGCGAGTAGCTTGCCCTCGTTGGCTGCTAGGAGCGGGTCGATGCCCAGCATCTCGCTGAGCTCCACCACGCCCGGATCCAGCGGGAGGCGATCGTCGAACAACCGCACGCCGAAGGGGCGCCCCGCCACCATCTCGTTCGCCACCGCGGCCAGCCCACCACGCGTCAGGTCGCGCAGGAAGCGGGTGCCGGGCGCGGCCGCGAGAAGCGCCTCGACCAGCGACGTCAGCGGCGCCACGTCGCTGCGGAGGCTACCAGAGGGGTCGAGGCCGTCCCGGGCGGCCATCACAGCGATGCCGTGGTCGCCGAGCGTGCCGTTCACCAGCAGCACGCCTCCAGGCTCCAAGCGGTGCGGCCCGATGTCGCGGCCGTCGGGGACGGTGCCGACGCCGGCGGTGGCGATGTAGATGCCGTCGCCCTTGCCCCGCTCCACCACCTTGGTGTCGCCGGCCACGATGGTGACGTCCGCCTCGTCGGCGGCGCGCTTCATCGAGGCGGCTACCTCGGCCAGGTCATCCAGCCGGAAGCCCTCCTCCAACAGGAAGGCGGCGGACAGGTAGTGGGGCCGCGCACCCATCACGGCCAGGTCGTTGACGGTGCCCGCTACCGCCAGCCGTCCGATATCGCCGCCAGGGAAGCGCCAGGGGGTCACCGAGTGGGCGTCGGTGGTGAGCGCCAGCCTGCCGCCCGGGTTCTCCAGCACGGCGGCGTCGGTGAGGGCCGCCAGCGGCTCCGAGGCGAAGGCCTCGACGAAGAGGTCGCGCACCAGCTCGGCGGTCAGACGGCCACCGCTGCCGTGCGCCAGCCGGATGGTCTCATAGCGCGCCATGGCCCGTCCCTCCCTCCGCCGTGCGCACCGGGATGCGGCCGCGCGCCGTGCCGTACAGGTACCACGCGCGGCAGGTGCCCTCGTGGCTCACCATGCACGGTCCGAAGGGGTTGTCCGGCGTGCAGCGCCGCCCGAACAGCGGGCAGGCGTCCGGCGTGCGGGCGCCAAGCGTCACCTCTGCGCAGCGGCAGCCCGCCGGATGCTCCGTGGACGCGTCGGCCACGGACGCGAAGGCGTGCGGGGAGCGTTCGCGAGCGCTGTGCCGCTTGAACGCGGGGCGAAGGTCGAAGCCGGAGTCCGGGATGTCGGCGATACCGCGCCAGCGCCTGGTGGCCGGCTCGAACACCTCAGCCAGCTCCGCCAGCGCGCGCGGGTTGCCCTCCGGGGACACCACGCGGCCGTAGGCGTTGTCGATGCGCGGCCGGCCCTCGAGGATCTGCTCCAGCAGCGCGGCCACGCCCGCCAGCATGTCGGCCGGCTCGAAGCCCGCGACGGCGCACGCGATGCCGTCTCGGGGCAGCTCGCGGTAGACGCCCGTGCCGGTCACCGCGGTGGCATGGCCGGGAAGCAGCAGGCCGTCCGCCTGGAAGCCGGGCAGGCTCGGCAGGAGTCGGGTGGCGGGCGGGGTGTAGTAGTTGGCCTCGATGACGCTGAGGTTCTCCGGGGGGTGGCGGCGCAGCAGCGCTGCCGTTGCGACCACGGTGGTCTCGAAGCCGACGGAGAAGAACGCCACCTGCCGCTCGGGGTGCTCGGCGGCGAGACGGGCGGCGTCGAACACGCTCATCACCGTTCGCACCTCGCCGCCCCCCGCGCGCGCGTCCAGCAGGCTCATGCGCACGTCGCCGGGCCGCTCGCCGGCGAGAGGCAGCGTTCCCGGGACCGCCAGCATGTCGCCGAAGGATGCCACCATGACCCCCGGCTCGCTCGCCAGCCGAACGGCGGCGTCGATGAGCCTGCCGTCGCAGACGCAGACGGGGCAGCCCGGCCCGGCGAGCAGCTGCACGTCGTCCGGGAGCAGATCGCGCAGCGCGAAGCGGCCGAGCGCGTGCTCGTGGGTGCCGCAGATGTGCATCAGCTTGACGGGCCTGCCGAGATCGCCGGCGAGGCGCCGGATGCGCCTGGCGAGCGCTGCCACCAGCACCGGATCGCGATAGGCGTCAGGGCGGGTCGCCGAGGCGCTACGACCCGACCCGGCAGCCTGCGGGCCGCTTTCGTCGGTTGGCGTCACACGTCCCCCCTCGAGTCGCCGCTTGCAGCGCCGGCCGCGGGCCCGGTTTCGGAGTGGTCTTCGGGGTCGGCGTGGGGGTCGTGGTCGGCGTCGGACGTCCGCAGGTCGTCCTCCTGGAGGAGGGCCGCCCGCCGGATCAGCTCCAGGTTCGCGGTCGCCTCCTGGGGAGTGATGCGCTGCACCGCGAAGCCCGCGTGCATCAGCAGCCAGTCGCCGGGAGCGACGGGGTCGACCAGGCCGGTGAAGCACCGTTGCACGCCGGTCCCCACCCGCAGCAGACAGCTGTCGCGATCCTCCACCTCGATGACCTCACACGCGATTCCGAGACACATGCGCGTCCTCCACGGTTCCCGTGCCGACGGCGGCGAGCGCCGCCTGGCCCAGGGAGATGCCGCCGTCGCCGGGCGGGACGGCGAGATTCCACCATGCTTCCAGCCCGCGCTGTCGCAGGCCGTCGACGGTCAGTGCGTGCAGAAGCCGGTTCTGCCACACGCCACCGGACAGCGCCACGGCGTCGGCGCCGGTCGCCAGGGCCAGGCCGGCCGCGCCCTCCACGACGCCGGCGGCGATGCCGAGGTGAACGCGCCGGGCGCAGCGGGCCGGGTCGGTGCCGCGGCGCACGTCGGCGATCAAGCCGTCGAGCAGCGGCCGGTAGTCCCAGCTCTCGCCGTCGAACGGCAGCGGGTAGCCCTCCCCGGCGGCCGCACTGGCGTCGCGTGCCAGAGCCTCCAGCCACGTCGCCGCTTGCCCCTCGAAGGTCATGACGCGGTCGAACCCGAGCAGCGCCGCGGCGGCGTCGAACAGCCGCCCCATGCTGGTGGTGGGCAGACAGTGCCGACGCGTCGCGACCAGCCGGCGCGCCACCTCGACCACCCGCTCGGGCAGCAGGCCGCTCCAACCCTGCAGCTGCCCGGCGAGCAGGAAGCCGGCGGCGGCCTGGGCCGGGCGCCGTGCGGCGGCGTCTCCGCCGGGAAGCCAGGCGCTGCGCAGGTGGGCGACGCGCGTCAGTCCGCCCTCCAGGGTGCCGGCGAACGCCTCGCCGCCCCAGACGGCACCGTCCTCGCCCAGTCCGGCGCCGTCGAACGCCAGGCCCACCACCTGCCGCTGCCAGGCGCCGCGCTCGACCAGGACCGAGGCGACGTGAGCGCGGTGGTGCTGGACCGCCAGCGCCGGAACGCCGAGCTCGGAGGCGAAGCGGCTCGAGCGGTAGTCGGGATGCAGATCGTGCACCAGCCGCGCCGACGCCGGCTCCAGCCGGTACATGCCGCACAGATCCGCGACCGTCTCCTCGAAGGCTCGCGCCGCCTCCAGGTTGTCGAGGTCGCCCAGATGCTGGCTGACGAAGGCGTGGCCGAAAGCGGCCAGCGTGATGCTGTTCTTCAGGCCGGCGCCGAGCGCCAGGATCGGCCGGTCGCCGGCGAACCGCGGATCGCTGACCACCGGCGCGGGCGCGTAGCCGCGCGCTCGCCGCAGGATCGTGGCAGTGCCGCCGAGGACGCTCACCACCGAGTCGTCGACCCTGCGGGCGATGGGGCGCTCTCCCACCAGGAAGCCGTCGGCTAGGCCGCTGAGGCGCGCCAGCGCGTCCTCGTCCCGGTAGGCGATGGGCTCCGACGAGCGGTTGGCGCTGGTCATCACCAGCAGCTCCGGGGCGCCGGCGTCGAAGAGCAGGTGATGGAGCGGCGCGTAGGGCAGCATCACGCCGAGATCGGCGTTCCCCGGGGCCAGCGCCTCGGGCAGCCGCCCCGCTTGCTTGGGGAGCAGCACGATCGGACGGGCGGGCGAGAGGAGCGCGTCGAGCTCCGCCGCGTCGGGGGCGGCGACCGCGCGCAGCGCGGCAACGTCGCGGGCCATCAGCGCGAAGGGCTTCTCCTTGCGCACCTTGCGCTCGCGCAGGGCGACCACCGCGTCGGCGTCCCGGGCATCGCACGCCAGGTGGTAACCGCCTATCCCCTTGATGGCCAGGATCGCGCCCCCCGACAGCTTCAGCGCTGCGGCCGCCAGCGGGTCGGCAGCGGGCTCGGGGGTACCGTCGGCGGCGAGCAGCCGGTAGCCCGGTCCGCAGCTCGGGCAGGCGACCGGTTGCGCGTGGAAGCGCCGGTCGGCCGGATCGTGGTACTCGCCGCCGCACGCCTCGCACATAGGGTACGCGCGCATGGTGGTGCGGGGCCGGTCGTAGGGCAGGCCCTGGATGACCGAGTACCGCGGCCCGCAGTTGGTGCAGTTGATGTAGGGGTAGCGGTAGTGGCGATCCTGGGGGTCGAAGAGCTCGTGGAGGCAGTCGTCGCAGATCGCCAGGTCGGGGGAGATGAGGGTGGTGGGGACCGGCAGGTGGCGGCTCTCGCGGATCTCGAACGCCGGTGCCTCGGTCGCCGCGGCGCGCTCGAGCTCCCGCACCGCCTCGATGCGAGCGGCGGCGGGACACTCGCTGCGCAACGCATCGACGAAGCCGTCCAGGTCCGGCCCGTCGCCAACGACGTCCACCAGCACGCCGTCGGCGTCGTTCAGGACCCAGCCGCCGAGGCCGCGCGCACGCGCCAGCCGGTAGACGAATGGCCGGAAGCCGACGCCCTGCACGATACCGCTGACCCGCAGGCGGCGGCGCTCGCGGCCGGCCGGCCGGCCGCGGCCGTCAGCGCGCGGCGGCCGCAGGGGCGGCCAGCCGCTCCTCGAGGTAGCCATGGAACGCCTCCATGCCCGCGCCGGTCCGGGCCGAGAGAGCGAACACCCTGGCCTGCGGGCAGACGGCTGCAAGGTTGGCGCGGAGCGCGCGCTCGTCGAGCTCCACCGCCGCGGCGATGTCCATCTTGTTGATCACCACTGCGTCGGCCGTCTTGAACATGCGCGGGTACTTGAGGGGCTTGTCCTCGCCCTCGGTCACGGACAGCACCACCACGCGAAGGTCCTCGCCGAGGTCGTAGGCGGCGGGGCAGACGAGGTTGCCGACGTTCTCGATGATCAGGAGCCGCTTCCCCTCCAGCGTCAGCCGCCTGGCGGCGCTCGCGATCATCGCCGCCTCCAGATGGCAGACGCCTCCGGTGGTGATCTGCACCACTTCGGCCCCCGTGAGTCGCAGGCGGTCGGCATCGCGGTCGGTGGCGAGGTCGCCGACGATGACGGCTGCCGGCAGGTCGCGTCTGCCTTCCAGCAGCTTCGCCAGGAAGGTGGTCTTGCCCGAGCCCGGCGACGACACCACGTTGAGGGTCAGCAGCCCGAGGCCGGTGAAGCGCTCGCGGTTCTCGGCGGCGAGCTCGGCATTGCGGGCCAGCACGCCCTTCTCGACCTGGATGACGCGGCTTCGGTCGGTCTCCTTGTCGCTCAGCACGCTGATCCCGATGGGGCGGGTATCCGGCATTCACATCACCTCGATGTAGCTCACCTCGAGCTCGAGCCCCGCGCGGATGTCGCCGCTCGGCTGCCCGCAGCCGGGGCAGATGGCGACGCCGTGGCGGTCGTCGACGTCGAAATCGAGGTCGCAGCTGGCGCAGTGGCAGCGGAGCGGCACGGCCTCGACCCGCAGGTCGGCGGCGTCCGCGGGTGTTCCCTGGCGCGCCACCTCGAACGCCAGGTCGAGCGCGTCTTGGTCCACGCCCGAGAGCGTCCCCAGGCGCAGGCCGATACGCGTGACGCGTCTGGCCCCGCCCCGGCGAGCGGTCTCGAGCGCGATGTCTAGGACGGAACGAGCGACGGAGAGCTCATGCATGCTGCCCTCGGCGCGACCTCCGCCCCCGCGGTTGGGACCGCGGATCGGAGGACGGCCTGCCGCGAGGCTCGAGCAGCACGCCGGCATCGGCCAGCTCGGCGAGGAGCACCAGCTCCAAGGCCGGCAACCGCGCCTCGATCTCGGGTGACAAGCCCATCGCCAGTCGGTCGAGCGGCGTCGAGACGCCGGTGACGCCCATGGCGATGATGCGCGTCGGCGGCAGCTCGCCTTGCGACTCCATGGTGCGGAGCAGCTCGGCGACGTCGAGCTCGTGGGAGCGGAGGGTGCCGCTCCTGAGGCCCGACGGGATGTCACGGTGGCTGAAGCGGTAGATCGAGCCGGCCTCTCCGGCCACGGCATCCACGATCACCGCGCGACGCGCCTCCGCGATGTAGGGCTGGAGATGCCAGCCGGCGGCGCCGCCGTCGATGATCCTGAGGTCTGGCGGCACCCTGTAGCCCCGGCGCAGGCGATGGACCAGGTACACGCCCAGGCCCTCGTCGCCGTAGAGGATGTTGCCCACTCCCAGCAGCAGCACCGGACGCGAGTCGGCGAGGGGCTCCGGCACGCCCTTGCCGGCGGCGGTCTTGGCGGCCTGGCGGCGTGGTTTCGTCTTGGCGGTCACGGTCGGTAGCTCCCGGTCCGGCCCCGGCAGGCTGCCGACGGGCCGCCCGCGTGGGCGCGGCGTGCGCCGGACAGCTGAAGGAACGGTGTCATCTCTTTCTCATCCACCCTCGGACCATGCTATGGGCGCCGGCAAAAGCCGGTACAGGTAAGAATGTCCTGTCGGGACCTTCGCGATGCCTGCCGGCGGGTACGGGACGAGCGCTCGCCCCCGCCCTGCTGCGGCGCTTCGGCGGGGTCCCGCGAGCCTTCATCGTCCCGGTCGCTCGCGACCGCCGGTCGTCGAGCACGCCCTCGACACCCCGGATGGGACCTTTACCCCTTGGCGCTTCCCGGACCCTGCCCTAGCGTCTAGGCGAGCTGCGGAGCTCATGCGCATGGAGGCGTTCGAACTGTTGACCGACCCCTGTGGCGCCGGTCAGGACGCCACCTCGGAGGCGCTTGCGGCGGCCTGCCAGCTGGCCGCGGCGGTGATCCGTACGCCGTGCGATAGCTTGATGGACGACCTGCGCAGCGGCCGCCTGGCCCACCTCACGGATGCGCTGGCCGTCTGGGCGGGCGCTCCCAGGCCGCGCGTGCCGCACGCGGCGCCGGACGCTGGCGCTTTGCGGGCGGCGCACACGGCGCTGTTCGTCAGCCGGGCCGGCGGCGTGCCCGCACCGCCCTACCTGGGTCTACTGCGCGACCGCGAGCTCATGGGCCCCAGTGCGCGGCGCCTGTCCGCCGAGCTCCAGGCCATGGGGTTGCGCACGCGTGAGGCGTGGCGAGAGCTGCCCGACCACGTGGCCGCGGTTGCCGAGGCCGCCGACCTGCTGCTGGAGCATGGCCGCCGAGCCGAGGCCGCCGGTCTGGCCCGGCGCTACCTGGCGCCCTGGTTCGATCGCTACGCGGACGCGGTGGCGGGCGCCGACGAGACCGGCTTCTACGGCGAGATCGCCATCCTGTTGCGGCGGGTGCTCGCCGAGGCGACTCCGTGAGGATGGAGAGGCGCCGGTTCCTGAAGCTGTCGGCAGCCTCGGTGGGCGCTCTGATGCTCGCGCCCGCGGCCGGGGCCCTGCGCTTGCCTGAGCGATTGGCTCGAGCGCCGAAGACCTGGTACCAGGGGGACGTCAGCACCGTGCTCACCACCTGCGGCAACTGCTTCTGGGCGTGCGGGGTGCGCGCCTACGTGGAGGGCGGCAGGGTGTGGAAGGTGGACGGTGGCGAGGCCAACCCGTTCTCCCGCGGGCGGCTGTGCGCGAGGGGACAGGGGTCGGTCGCGCAGACCTACGACCCGGACCGGTTGAAGCGGCCGCTGATCCGCGTGGAGGGGAGCCAGCGGGGCGACGGCAGGTATCGCGAGGCGAGCTGGGACGAGGCGCTCGGCGTCGTCGCCTCCGGCATGCTGGCCATCAAGGACAGCTACGGCAGCGAGAGCGTGGCCTTCTTCGGGCACGGCGGCGGCGCCAGCTGGTTCGGCGACTACCTGGCCGCGGCCTGGGCGACGCCCAACGTCGGCGACCCGTCGGCGGCGCTCTGCACCTCGCCGCGGGAGACGGCGTCGCAGTGGACCTTCGGGCGCGCCATCGGAGGGCACGAGCCGGTCGACTGGGCCAACGCCGACTACGTCGTGCTGCTCGGGCACCACATCGGCGAGGACACCCACAACAGCCAGCTGCAGGACTTCAGCCTCGCTCGGAAGCGCGGGGCCAAGCTGGTGGTGGTCGACCCGCGCTTCTCGGTGGCGGCGTCCAAGGCCGATCGCTGGCTGCCCATCAAGCCCGGCACCGACACCGCGCTGCTGCTCGCCTGGCTCCACGTGCTGGTCACCGAGAACCGCTACGACGCCGCCTACCTCGCCGCCCACGCCGTGGGCCTCGACGAGCTCGCCGCGCACGTGCGCCCGTTCAGCCCCGAGTGGGCCGGGCCCATCACCGACCTCGACCCCGCCGACATCCGCGCGGTGGCACGCGAGCTGGCGGCCCACGCACCGCGGGCGGTGCTGCCGCCCGGACGCCACACCGTCTGGTACGGCAACGACACCCAGCGACTGCGCGCCCTGTTCCTGGTGAACGCCCTGCTGGGGAACTACGGGGTGGAGGGGGGCTTCTACCTGGCGCAGGCGCCGTCCGTCGCCGACTACCCGCATCCGGACTTCCCGCTGGTGCCCGCGTCGGGCGGTTGCAGCGCCGCCGCCGAGCGCGCAGCGCCGTCCGCTCGGGTGACGGCGATCCGGAGCATCACCGCCAACCACCGCCAGTCGGTGGACACCGGGCGCTTCTTCGCCGACACCACTGCCATCCAGGAGCTCATCCCCGCCATGATCACCGGCGAGCCCTACCGCATCGCCGGGCTGATCGACTACGGCACCAACCTGTTCCACTCCATCCCCGACGTGGCACGCACCAAGCAGGCACTCCAGGCGCTCGATCTCTACGTCGCCATCGACGTGCTGCCGATGGACCACGTCATGTGGGCGGACGTCATCCTGCCCGAGGCCACCTACCTCGAGCGCTACGACGACCTGCTCGAGATCGCCCACAGGTCGCCCGTCATCGAGCTGAGGCAGCCGGCCGTGGAGCCGATGTGGGACAGCAAGCCCGGCTGGTGGATCGCTCGCGAGCTGGGGCTGCGCCTGGGGCTCGAGCGCTATTTCGCCTGGCCGGATATCGAGAGCTACCTCGACACGCGTTTGCGGGCGATCGGCTCGAGCCTGGAGCAGGCCAAGGGGCTCGGCACCTTGCAGCAGGCGGGCCGTCCCTACCTGGCCGACTGGGAGAAGGATGGCCCGAGCCCCTTCGGCACCCCGTCCGGGAAGATCGAGCTTTACAGCCGGACCTTCGCGGACGCCGGCTTCGATCCGCTGCCGAGGTACGAGCCCCCGAAGGAACCGCCCGAGGGATACTACCGGCTCCTCTACGGGCGCTCGCCGGTGCACACCTTCGCCAGGACGCAGAACAACTGGGTGCTGATGGAGATGCACGGCGGCAACGCGGTGTGGCTCAACGCCTCCGAGGCGCGGCGCTTGGGGCTGAGGAGCGGGGACTACGTCTGGCTCGAGAACGAGCAGCGCGTTCGCGAGGGGCCGGTGGCGGTCTTCGCCACCGAGCGCCTGCGGTTTGATTGCGTCTACCTCGTCCATGGCTTCGGTCACCGCTCGCCGAACATGAGAATCGCGAACGGCCGCGGCGCCTCGGACACCGCGCTGATGAGCCGCTACCGCCTCGACCCCATCTCCGGCGGCGCCGGCATGCACGTGACGTTCGTGCGGCTGGTGCCGGGGGCGCCCAGGCCGCGGCTGCCGCGCCTCGCCAGGCTGGCCCGGAGGAAGGCGTGATGGCCCGCTACGGCATGGCGATCGACCTGTCGGCGTGCGTCGGGTGCGCCGCGTGCGCCGTTGCCTGCAAGCTGGAGAACGAGGTCCCGCCCGGCGTGAGCCGGCTGTGGATCCGTCTGGAGGAGAGCGGGCGCTTCCCCGAGCTCCACATGCAGTACCGTCCCGAGCAGTGCCTGCAGTGCGAGGCCCCGCCCTGCGTGCCGGTGTGTCCCACTGGCGCCAGTCACGTCACGTCGGACGGCCTGGTGCTGGTGGACGTCGAGAAATGCATCGCCTGCGGGGCGTGCATCGCGGCCTGCCCGTACGGCGCCCGCTACTTCGACCCGCGCGGGTTCGTGTCCAAGTGCACCTTCTGCGAGCACCGGTTGAGCCAGGGGCGCCTGCCGGCATGCGTCGAGACCTGCCCCACGTTGTGCCGCACCTTCGGGGACCTCGACGACCCCCACAGCGAGGTGTCCCAGGCGATCCGTGCGGCCGAGCGCGTCGACGTGCTGAAGCCCGAGCTGGGCACGCGGCCCAAGGTCGTCTACCTCAATGCGCCCGCCGGCTTCGGCTTGCGGAGCATGGGGGTCCCTCGGTGACGGGCGCGCCGGTCACGACCCTCTACGGCCTGCCGGGCATGGGTCCCTTCTGGCACTGGCCGACGCTACTGCACTTCTCGCTGGTCGCCCTGGCGGGCGGCACGGCGCTGCTGGCGGCCTTGCGCGCACTCGGCCGGGAGCGCTTCCCGCGACGCCTGGCGTGGCTGGCGCTCGGCCTCGTCGCGCTCGACCTGGTGCTGCTGTGGGCCGGGTCCCCGGCGCGCTTCCGCCTGACCCACGTCTACCTCTACCTGGCCGTGCGTCCCACCTCGGCCATCTGGTGGGGCGCCTGGGGTCTGGCGAGCACCGCGGTGCTCACGCTGCTGCTGGCGGTCGGTCGGGGGCCGCGGTGGCTGTGGGGCGGCATGCTCTCGCTCACCGCCACGATCACGCTCGTGTACCCGGGACTGGCGCTCGCGGCCAACGCCGCCCGGCCCTTGTGGACGCCCTTGCTGCTGGCGTTCATGCCGGTCACCGGCCTGCTGGTGGCGTGGGGCGCGGCGCTTCTCTTCCGTCAGCGCGACCTGCGCGACCCGGTCGCCGGCCTGGCCCTGGGCGGCGCCCTGCTCGGGGCGCTCTACCTGGCGGGGCTGGCGTTCGGCGGCGCCGCCGCCCGCGCGGGCCTGGCCGAGCTGTGGCGGGAAGGCGGGACCGCCTACCTGGCGGCGCTGCTGGCGATGCTGCTGAGCCCGCTCCTGGTGCGGCGCTGGCCGGCCGCGGGGGGGCTGCTGGCCGTCGCTGGGGCGGTGCTGGCGCGCAGCCTGATCGTGCACATCGGTGCCTTCATGCCGCCGGCGATGTGAGGCGGCGGCCGCGAGGCCAGGTCGACCGGTGCGGGTAGCATGGGCGCAGCGAGCGACCCCGCCCCGGCGGGGCCAGGGAGGAGCACCCATGAGCCGCCCCAAGCCCTATGAACGCTTCGAGGAACGTTACCCCGATCTGGTCGCTGCCTACGAGCGCCTAGGTGACGCCGCCACGGCCGCCGGGCCGCTGAGCGCACGAGAGCAGCGCCTGGTCAAGGTTGCGCTGGCCGTTGGCGCGGCGCATGAAGGTGCGCTGCACAGCCACGCGCGGCGGGCGCGCGAGGCCGGCATCGGTCCGGACGAGCTGCGTCACACCGTTCTGCTGGCCACGACCACGCTCGGCTTCCCGTCGATGATGCGCGCTATGACCTGGCTCGAGGACGTGCTGAACGAGCAGTAGGCACCGCCGCGACGGGCGTCCGCCAAACTCCTACAGCGCTGTCGGACGACTCCCCTTGGGTGGGCTCGGGTCGAGCCGTAGGGTCGGCTTGGCTGCCCAACGGTTGCCGGTTCGGGACTGTTCCGGCGTGGAGGTGCCCGGTGCCCATCCTCATCGCGTACGCTAGTCGCTACGGTTCCACCGGCGAGATCGCGGAGGCGATCGCTCGGGTGCTGCGGCAGCGCGGCATGGCGGTAGATGTCCGGCCGGCCGGGGACGTCGTGCGCCTGGAAGGCTACCGCGCCGTCGTCCTCGGCAGCGCCCTCTACTCCGGCGGCTGGCTCGAGGATGCCCGCGAGTTCCTGGAGAGCTTCCAGGACGAGCTGGCGGCGCTGCCGTTATGGATCTTCTCCAGCGGGCCGACCACCCCCGGCGACCCGGTGGAGGCGCTGGGCGGCTGGCACTATCCGGTCGACCTGCGCACGCTGTTGACCTCGCTCCGCCCCCAGGGCGTCACCCTCTTCGCCGGCAAGATCGATCCTGAGAAGCTGAACCTTCAGGACTGGCTGATCAACCGCTCCATGCGTGGGGTCAATGGCGACTTCCGCAACTGGGCACGCATCGAGGCCTGGGCCACCCACGTCGCCGACCGGCTCGAGAAGCCGGGCGACGGTCCCAGCCAGAGCGAGCGGTTGATCGTGCGCGACGTCGGCTAGCCCGCAAGCGCAAGCAGCACGAGCCGGCCGGGCCAGGTCAGGCCGGGCCTCCGCGGGGGTGGTCGTCCTCGTCGCCGAGGACGGCATCGTCGTCCATCTCCCAGGCGTAGACGAGGGTGAGCGGGTTGGTGGCTGCAACGCGCCACTCCTCGCCGCACTCCGGGCACACGACGGCCTGGCCGAGAGCGGGTGCGCCGATGTCCAGCAGGGCTTCGCAGATCGGACAGCTGACGGCGACCATACAGGCCTCCCATCGTGGCGTCGGGGGACGCCCGAACGAACGGGACCGAGCTGGCATGCTGAGAGAGTGAGAGAGGTGGCCCGGGCCCGCCTGCAGCGCCCTGCCGGCCGTCCGGCCGCCGGTCGTGGCGCGCCGGACGCGCGGCAAGGGTGGTCACCGTGACCGCGGGTTGCCGGGGGTAGGTCACGGTGACCATGGGGAGGGGCGCTGGGGCGTCGGGCTGTCGGGTGCGGCGCGGCCGCGCCCCTCGATCCGTACACAGTCGACCATGTGACGTCCCGGCCCGCGTCGGCAAAACTCCGACATGGGCGTCGGCGGGATGCAGGATGGTGGCGTGGGACACCCTTCCTACGCTGGAGGCGAAGGCCGCCTTCGCCGGACGTGCGGGCGTGCCCTTGGAGGAGGGCGAGCCATGTACCGCAAGATCCTCATGCCGACCGACGGTAGTGCCTGCGCCAACCACGCCATCGAGCAGGGGCTCGAGCTGGCTCGGCGCCTCGGTTCGGAGGTGCTCTTCCTGCACGTGCTGGAGAACCCGCTGACTACCGGCTACGCCACGCCGGAGACGCTGCCGTACTCGGCACAGCTCTACGAGGACCTCAAGTCCGCGGCCACGGGCGTCCTGGACGAAGCCGCCCGCAGGGCGGGGGAGTCGGGCGTGACCGCCGAGACGCGCCTGGTGGAGAATCGCGACCCCGTGCAGGCCATCCACGAGGCCGAGGAGGAGTGCGACGCGGTGATCATGGGCACGCACGGCCGGAGAGGGTTCAACCGGTGGATGTTCGGCTCGGTCGCCGAGGGTGCCCTGAGGCGGTCCACCAAGCCGTTCCTGGTGATCCGCTCGCAGCTGGAGGAGTGACCCGCTGGCGCGGCGGTTGCCGTTGGAATCGGAGGAGGCATGACGAGGCATAGGGTGTTGGTCCCGCTCGACGGCTCGGCGTTCAGCCGACACGCGCTGCTCCACCTGCGGGCGCTGCTGCCGCCGTCGGGTTTCGACGTCACCTTGCTGAGGGTCGCGAGCGCGCCGGAGGGCGTCTCCAGCCCGCCCGCCAGGCCGATGGCGCTCGACGGCTGGCTGGTCCACCAGGTCGAAGCGGACAGCCCTCACGACATCTACCAGAGTCAAGTGTGGGACGCCTTGAAGGCGGAACTGGACGCGAAGCTCGAGGACGACGCGCGGATGCTCGAGGACGCCGGCTTCACCGTGTCCGCCGAGGTCCGCTTCGGGGACCCGGCAGACGAGATCATCGAGGCGGTCGAGCGTGAAGGTGTCGCGCTGGTGGTCATGGCGACCCACGGCCGCAGTGGCCTCGGGCGGCTGCTCGTGGGGAGCGTCGCCGAGGCCGTGCTTCGGCGCGTGGCGGTGCCGGTCATGATGGTGCGCCCTGCGGTGAGTGGCGCGGACGAGCCGGTGCCCGCGGAAGCCACCCCTGCGAACAAGCACCGCCTATGATGGCCGCATGGTCCGGCGGATCCTCCCGATGATCGACGCCAGCGAGGCATTGGACGAGGCGCAGAGGCGCACCCGCGAGCTCGAGACGATTCACCGCCTGGCGGAGGACGTCGCCGACACCCTCGACGCCAAGGACGTGCTGGAGCGCTCGCTCGCGGCGCTGCTGGAGATGGGCTGGTTCACCTGCGGCGAGGCGCTGCTGCGCCCCTCGCCGGGCGATCCCCTGGCGACGGTGACGGTGGGGCTGTGTCCCTTCGAGTCCCTCGAGGACTGTCCCCGGCGGCCCGATCTGGGCGCGAGCGGCGAATCCGCGCTGTCGGGAGGCGCACCCCTGCGCGACGGGACCTGGCTGCTGGTGCCCGTCGACGACGTGGCCCTGCTGGCGCTCGCGGGCGGAGAGTACGTCTCTCAGGGCTTTCTCGGCGCCGTCACCGACCTCATCCGGGCCTCGCTCAACCACACGCACCTGCACGAGCGGCTGGCGGAGAAGGAGCAGCAGCGGTCGCGCCTGCTCCAGGCGTTCCTGAGCGCACAGGAAGAGGAGCGGGGTCGCATCTCGCGGGACCTGCACGACCAGATCGGCCAGTCGTTGACAGCGCTGCTGCTGGGACTCGACCAGAACATCGACCAGCCCGACCCCGCAAGCCTGCAGCGACTCAAGGAGCTCACCTCGGTGACGCTGTCCGACGTGCGCCGTATCGCCCTCGACCTGCGGCCCTCGGTGCTCGACGAGCTCGGCCTGGAAGCCGGCATCCGCCGCTTCGCCAGGGACATCCACGAGCGCTACGCGCTGGATGTGACGGTGCTGGTGAACCTGCCGTCGCGCCTTCAACACCAGGAGGAGTTGGTGCTCTACAGGGTCGTCCAGGAGGGGCTCACGAACGTCGTGCGCCACGCTTCCGCCAACCGCGCCTCGGTCGTCGTCACCTCCTACAACAGCTACGTCCAGTGCGTGGTGGAGGATGACGGCGCCGGGTTCGACCAGCACGCCCTGCTGCCCGGCGAGCAGGTCGGGCTGATGGGCATGCGCGAGCGTCTGGAGGTCTTGGGCGGCAGCCTTCGGATCGAGACCGCGCCTGGCGAAGGCGTCGCCTTGTACGCCCGGCTGCCGGTTCGCTGAGGTGAGCGTGGACCGCGAGCCCATCCGCCTGTTCATCGTCGACGACCATGCCATCGTGCGGGCTGGCGTGCGCATGCTGCTGAACGCCCAGTCCGCGCTGGCCGTCGTGGGTGAGGCCGAAAGTGCCGAGGAGGCGATGACGGCGCTACCCGCGGCGGACGCCGATATCGTGCTCCTAGACCTCTCGCTGCCCGGCATGAACGGTATCGAGGCGGTGCGCGCGATGCGGCGCAAGCTTCCCGAGACGCGCTTCATCGCGTTGTCGATGCACGAGGATCCCGAGTACGTGCAGGGGTTCCTCGAGGCCGGGGGGTCGGGCTACGTGCCCAAGAGCTCGCTCGAGATGCAGCTGGTGGACGCCATCCTGGCGGTGTCGCGCGGCGAGTACTACGCGCCGGCCAAGCTGCTGGCCGAGCTCGCGCGCGAGATGGCCTCCGGAGACCCGTACCGCAATGCCCGGCTCACGCAGCGCGAGCACGAGGTCGTGCGGCACATCGCCCACGGGAGCACCTACAAGGAGATCGCGGAGGCGCTCGGGATCAGCGAGAAGACGGTCGCCACTTACCGCGAGCGCGCCTCGGAGAAGCTCGGCGTCAAGACGCGTGCGGAGCTGGTTCGCTGGGCGCTCGAGCACAACCTGCTCGAGTAGCGGACGCCTCTCGCAGGCACGGGGTCCGGCGCGGCCCGGACTGCGCCGACACACCCTCGAACGGCGCACGCAGGGACGGCATGCCCGGAGACGCATGCGGCGCGCAGCGCCCGTCCCCGAGGCTTGCCACACTTCTCACGAGCGGCTCAACCTTCTTTCAAGGCTGGGGCATATCCTCTCCTAGGTGGCTGCCAACGAGCGTGGCAACCTCTCTTCATACCCCTCCTAAGGTGTGGATGACGGGTCACTCCGTCAACGGGCCCTCGCGAAA
>Ga0315535_1000209_pt1 | contig 40218 bp, 37 predicted proteins | sample SalMarSW160220MG_2_FD_203092 | JGI IMG/M metagenome (GOLD analysis project Ga0315535, IMG submission 203092) | Salt marsh sediment microbial communities from the Plum Island Ecosystem LTER, Massachusetts, United States - Salt Marsh Sediment SW1602-20 ... | reverse complement strand
GCCTGCCAGCCGGATTGCAGCGGCCTGCAATGCGGGCCCGATCCGGTCTGTGGTGAAAGTTGCGGCCAGTGCCCTGCAGGCCAGACATGCGAGGCCGGTGGAGTCTGCTCAGCTTCCGGCTGCCTGCCCGATTGCAGCGGACGCAGCTGCGGCCCGGACAGCCTTTGCGGGCTGAGTTGCGGCGTCTGCCAGGTCGATCTTCTTTGCGATGATTCCGGCGGCTGCGGGGCGATAGATCCGAGCCAGGGCAAGCTGTTCGGTATCGTACGCGAATACTCGGCCGAGGCCGACGAACCTGGTCAGGTCATACCCCAGGCCAGCCTCAAACTGGACAACGATCTGCAGACCGCGGCCGACGAGAACGGCTACTGGGAGCTGGCCGTCCTGCCTGGAGAATACACGCTCGAGGCCGAGGCCCCGGGGTTTGTCTCCGGCAAGGCAGTCTGTTCAGTAGAGGCCGGATCTTATTTCGAATGCCAGCTGACGTTGAAACCCGATGGAAAAGAGCGAGGCATGGATGGCGACGAAATCGTCGTCATGGGCGGCTGTCAAACCGCCGGCGGCAGGTCCGCTCTCATATTGCCGTTACTGCTGTTGATGATGCTGTTTATTAGCCACACCCGCCGGACTTGCGGGCCTTGTGACCGATGCCCTTGACCTTCTTGGTGTAGCTGCGCTTCGCTATCTCGTGCGGATTAGGATCCGAGGCGGGGTGCCTGCCGCCAAGCGCCGAATCGAAGACATAACGCCGGCACTCATCTTCCTGACAGCCTTCGGGAGCCTTGCTCATGTGCTCATGAGCGTAGATATCCACCCAGTGGTTTATTCCTCCATCGAGTATATAGATGTTGGGCACCTTCTGCGCCACCAGTAACTTCCAGGCCTGGGTTGCGCGCCGTTCGCCGTTTGATGCCAAGACGATGACCGTATCCGCCGGCAACGACTTGACAAAAGAAGACTCTCCCATCTTAGCCAAAGTCACCCGCCGCGAGTCGACAATATGAAACAGGTTGAAGTCGACCTCGTCGCGCAGGTCGAAGATCCAGACGGCGATGTTGTCGTTTATGTACATGTCGAGCAGCTCGGCGGGATCGATTTGCACCGCGCCTGAAGCGATTTTTTTCTCGAGTTGCGGTTCGATGCGTGCCACCCGGTCGGCAAGCGTCGGCTGCCCGACCAGCCACACGCCAAGAGACAGCAGCACGGCCCCCAGGGCCAGTAGCGTCTTCCAGCTCACTTTGTCTCTCCTTCCGCGGCGCCTCGACTTCTTCTAAAGAACGCCTCGATCTTCTCGGCGCCCAAGAACATACCCAGCGCCATGAGCACGACGGCCAGGACCACAAGCCCCGTCGGAAGACCCAGCCAGCCCTGCAGAGTGACCTCGCCGTAACTACCTGAACTGTCGAAAAACACCTGGAACAACCCGACCGTCTCTCCAAAAATGGTCATCCCGAAAAGCAAACCGAGCACGAAGAACATGCCGTCGAGTTTCAGAGTAGACATCGAGACGATCGCCGTGCCGGGGCAGTATCCGCCGATAACGAAACCGGCTCCGAAAATCAATCCCCCGACGATCCCCGGCCACATGTGAGTCGGATTGATATAAAGAGCCCGGTAGTCCAGCAGGCCCAGTGCGCTCGACCAGAAAATGAGCAACATGGCGGTAAGAATGGCCGTGAACATGACTTTCAACACGCGCATGTCCTTCAGGTAAAACTGTGCGGCAAGTTTTCGCGAGTTACCGAAACCTGCCCGCTCGAGGGCGAAGCCGAACCAGAATCCGGTGAACACGTAAAACACGTTTTCAAATACGTGACCCAACGAGCCTGCGAGATCGACAGGAAACATGACTCAGCTCCTCAGGTCCACAGCTTGCGGACAAAGTAGGCCACGGCGTAAGCGCCGCCGAAGACGGCGAACATGAAGGCCCAGCTTCCGGCCGAGAGCACCGCTCCTCCGGAAAGGGCCTGGCCGGATGTACAGCCGCGGCTCAGGCGCACGCCGAACCCGGCGATGGCCCCGCCGATCAGAGCGAAAGCCCAGCGGGTGCGAACCGATATCCGCGGGCCCTTGAGTGTCTGCAGCTTGACCCGCCCGGCAAGCAAGCCCGAGACGAATCCTCCAAGTGCCACCCCGAGGATCTCGAACACCAACCAGGTGTCCAGCGGATTCGATCCGTTTCTAACCAGGTGAGCCAGGTAAGAGTTGTGATCGGCGTGAGAGGGCGCGATCAAGTTGAGCGCCGTGCCGGCCACGGATGCCACCCCTCCCGAGGCGCCCAGTCCGTGCCCGAAGATTAAAAAAGATCCGAACAGGACCACTCCCAGCAAGATCCCCGCCAGATAGGGGTTCATGTATTTTATATTTTCCTCGCTCATGCGGCTTTTTCCTCCTTGCCTTCCTCCACGTATCCGTAACCGGTTACCATCGAAACCAGGTTGGACAACCAGGTCGCTCCGGTTGTCGTCATGTAGACATGCAGGATGATGAAGGCAGCAAAGAGCCAGGCGCCAAACCTGTGTATCGGTCCCAACAATGACAAACCACCGAACCAGTCGACCAGACCCGGGTAGACGTCGACCGAGAGTTTCAGCAAGCCGGTGACGATCATCAATGGCAACAGCAGGTTCAACACCAGAAAATAGGTCACCTTCTGCAACGGCAGCAGGCGACGGTCGGGGGTCTTGTCGAAGGGATGCGGATCGCCTTTGAATATCCCGAACAGGTAGTAGCTCGCCTGCTTGAAACCAAGCGAGAAAATGTCGTCCATGGCCGGAATATACTGGCGGATGACACCACCCGCCAGGTTGTAAAACAGTGCCAGGAAGGCATTCAGTACCAGGATTATTCCAGAAATATTATGCAGCTCGACCGCAGTACGAAAACTCAGCGGCGCGAAGTAGTCGGGATAGCTTATGGCGAAACCGGAAAGCAGCAGCACGACCACCGTCAGCGCCTGAATCCAGTGCCAGACACGTTCGTAGAGAGTGTAAAAGAGTACTTTTTTCATGATCGGGCCAACCCTCTCCGGCGCCTTCTCTCGCTTACGACTCTCAGCAGGCCGTGCAACGAGACTCCCAGCAAGGTGCCAAAAAGCAACAGTAAACCCACGATATCCATCCAGCCCAGGTGCGAGCTGCCGTGGATGTAGATTGTGGCCGGGTCGAGCGTCGGCCGGTAGACAAGCCGCCCGCCGGCATCTTTCTCGATCTCGCCCTGGGCCGGTATCTGGGCGTCGGGAACGATGGTCGGTATGACGCCGCCCGGAACGTAGCCGGCCAGTTCAATAGGCTTAGTCACCCGTGAATTCCGGCTGTGGCAGCAGCTGCAACACTTGACCGCCAAATCGACACTGGTCACGCCGTGGCTGATTGTATAGGGCTGTATCTCAGCGGCGATGTGCGGCTCGACGGCTCCACCCTCCTTCAGGCTGAGGGTAACCGCCGCAACCTTTTCCGGCCCATCGAGCCGCAGCTCGTCGTCGGAAAGCTTGCCGTCCCCGTCGCTATCCAGTGCCTTGATAATCTCTTTGCGGTAGTTCCCATCTTCCCCGAAAAGGGCGCGCTCGAGATCGTAAAGGCGTAACGGGTGGCCGGGCTTTCCCTCCACCCAGAACCAGGAGCTGACGATATTGTGCGGCATGATCCGCAGGTGACCGCCCTCCTCCTTGTGCATCAACAATACGGGCTCGTATCCGGTTATCAGCGTTGTCGGAAGATTGATCGGCCCGGCGACGCCCCGGTGGGTCACGCGAGGCGCCCGCATGGGTCCAAGCAATGTCCAGTCGGTTACTTCGCGGGCCGGTGCGTAAACCCGAGCCACGTGGCACGGCTGACAGCCGAGTTTTTCGAAATGAGTTTTTTTGTACGGCAAGAAATCATGGACCTTCTCGGCGTTATGGCAGTCGCGGCAGTTGCGCATGCTGCTGTCCAGTCTGCGGGCGCATGTGCCTTGCGACGTGTGGCCCTTGGCCAGATCGTGATCGGGCCTGCGCAGGTACTCGCTGATGCCGAGCCTGCGCGCATCAAAAGCCAAGTGCCGCGGGCGGGTCAGTGCGTCTTCCTTGGTGTTATAGGTCGGATTGTTCATCGAGTAGTGGCATTCCGAGCACTTGAGCAGGCGCTGGGCATGGACATCCCAGGGAGACGAGAGATGCGCCTTGCCCTTCAGGTTCATGCCCGAATCGAACATCTTTCCGCCCGAGAAGACCGTGCCACTGGTTTCGGCGCTCCAGTTGTGCAGAGAGTTTTCGAAAACCACCGGGTCGATACAGCGGCAAGCCCGGCCGTGGCACAGGCGGCAGTTGTCTGAGCGGGGCTCTGAAATGCCGATTACTTCCGACTTGACGGCGCCGCCTTCGCCGAATGAATCCTTGTTCCAGCTGTAGACTCCATCCTTGCCGGACACGATTCCAGAACCGGCCAGCGTGGCGGTCGAGGCCCAGCGAAAGTTGCCCCGGCTGAGTTCGGCTACACGTGCCGCGTTATTTGGAGACTTCATGTGACATAGCAAGCAGTTCAATTCCACGGTTCCTGAACGCTTCCAGTCCCAGGAGCGGGGCTCGCCGTTTCGACTGTCGATCACATGGGTTTCCGGATCGAGCTTGTCGCCTGATTCGAGCGTATCAAGAGGCCGCCCGTTCCGGCGGCTGAACTCAGCCGGACCGCCGCCGACGTGGCGCGAGCCGAACAACTCGATCCACTCGGCCGTACCCATATCCAGCTTGGCGGAGCCTAGCGGTGTCAGCCAGCGGTAGGTCAGGGGATCCCAGCGTCCGAACAATCCGGGGCTGGTGTCCCAGGGACGCAAGTCGCCGGTCTCGCCGGGAGCGTGCATTTCGTCCAGACCCGCCAAAGCGTGGTAGTTATGTCGAGCGATGTATTCGGTATCGTGGCACGCGCCGCAGCTCTTCTGAAGCGAGACCGGCTTTCCGCTTTCGAGCACGCTGTCCTCTTGCCTGTCGACCAGGCGCACGGGCGGGTGCATGGTTCGCGGGGCGAGCCTGGTCTTAGAGCCGCGGTGTTCGATGGTAACGGCCGGCAGATTATCTGACCCGGCCGGCTGCGACCGGCCCGAACCTGAAAATACCATCACCAGCAGCATACCCAGCGGCATGTGGACGCGCATGCAGGCGATCATTTTGCGACCTCCTTGAGCAGTGCGCGAGCGTGCCGGCGGCCTCCCACAAAGGCGGGATCCCCGTCGTAACCCAAAGCATGCCAGTCAAGGCGTCCGTTTTGTGTGTGACACCCGTCGCACTGCAAGGCGCGCTCCTTGGGAGCAACCATGTGGGTCAAGGTCCAGAACATGTCGGTCTCGGTAAAATCCATCTGGCCGCTGTAGGGCAGTCCCGAGGCCCGGCTGCCGAGCTCAGCCGACTCCTGCCAGTCGAAATCGGTCCAGAACCCTCCCTTGCCGTACGTCTTTGGCACAATCAGGTAGTCGAACTTCAGATCATAGGGTTGCTTGGCGCGGTGTACCTTGAAAGGCCAGATGCGCGCGGAGGCATCACTGATGTTCCCCAACGGATAGTTGAGATGGGTGACCTTCCCGGGATCGATCTTGTCGCCCTTGATGTAGCGTTGCACACTGCCGTTGAACCAGTAGTACTCGGGAACGAGCTTCTTGGCGTAGACGAAGCTGCCCTTTATCTTCAAGTAATGGTGCGGGTCCTGGACAGGCACGTCCCTGCCGGCGGTCGACCAGTCCCAGAGCACCTTGGTGGCCTCCTTGCGGGCCACATCGGGCACGTGGCAAGCCTGGCAGGCCAGGCTGTCGGTGTGCCCGTTCAGGCGATCGTCGCGGTGCGGCTTACCTGCGTGACAATCCGTACAGTGCACCGTAATGGTGTTGCGGACGCTGACCGAGATCATTTTGCCGCCGATGCGGTGCTTCTGGGTACGGTGACAGTCGATGCACTCGAAGTTGTAACGGCCCATGTGCACGTCGACTCTCTCCACCGGCTTGGCCAGTGACCCGTCAAGGTCGCCGTGCTTGACGGCGTTGCCGCCGCCGCCGTTGAAATGGCACCAGCCACAATTGTCGCGCCGTGGGAGGCCAACGCTCTTGGCGGCGGCCAATAAGTCGACACCCTCTGCCGGCATTCCCGCCAGGGTCTTGGCGTATGTTCCCGAGTTGTCATGGCACACCAGGCAGTCGACGTTTTCCTGTCGACTGAAATCGAAGTTTGCATCCTTCCATCCGTAACCGGCATGACAGACAGTGCACTTGGGCCAGTTGCCCTCGATGCTGATACAGAAATTGTTGATCAGGTTGCGCTTGCCGATGCGCATCGGCTTGTCGTGACCGGGCACTAGCTCCGGATCTCCGAGCCAGTTCCAGTGCGATGTGCGCATAACCTGGCTGGCGGCCGCCGGGTGGCACTTGAGACAGGCCTTGGTAACAGATGGACCGTCTGCAAACTTGAGTTGCTTGAAAAAGTTGGCGTGTGGAACATGCGCCGCTCTGCTGTGCATCTTCTCCCACGGTTTGTCGATCAGCCTCTCGGCCCCGCAGCCTGAAAACGCAACTAGCAGTCCTGCCACAATCGGGATCAGTGTTTTCCTCATGATGCTCCTATCTTTTGCGTTGAGACTCGATGCAATCTTCCAGGCAAGCGAGCATCTTCACGAGCTGCGGCTCCATCAGATGGTAGACCGAGAAGCCACCCTGCCTTACGACCGAGACCAGGTTACGCATGCGCAGCAGGCGCAGTTGCTGCGAGACGACCGCCTGGTTTGCCTGCAGTCTTTCGGCCAGGCGACTTACGTTCTCGTCTCCGCTTATCAAAATGGCAACTATGCGCAGCCGCAATGGATGAGCGATGGCCTTCAACAGCTCCGCCGCCTCGTAACAACCTTTTGCGTTTGTCGCTAATTTCATTGGTCTATCCAGGCAACCCGCTATCTTGGTTATTATAGTAATAGTCGTATATATCTATATCTATATATTGTCAAGCAAGATCGAGAGTTCGTTTTTTTTTCTGGAACTTTTTTTATTTGGATCGTATCCTCTCGCACTTAGATTCTAGAAACTACGGCGTTTTGGGGCCGGAAAGATTTCCAAATGCAGGCGAACATGTTCAAGCGTGGAATTCAGATATGTGCTTTTCTGGAAAACAGGTCGGGCAGGTTTACCGAGTTCTGCGAACGACTCTACGAACGGGGTGTCAGCATCAAGGCAATGAACCTTCATGCCGACAACGAAGTAGGCATTCTGCGCATGGTTGTTGACGACACCACCACCGCGATTGCCGTTCTCAAAGATGAGCAGATTCCCTTCCTGCAGACCGATGTGCTGGTGGTTGAAGTGCCCAATCAGCAGGGCATGGCCGCAGGCGTCGGACACCGCCTGACCGAAGCCAACGTCGAGATCGAGTACACCTACTTCTCGTCCGGCCAGTCCGATGCGCCCGCATTGATGGTCTTCAAGGTATCCGATCTCGAAGCCGCTTTGACCAGGCTGAAAAAATCTTCTCGAAGCTATAATTAAGGACCCGGCTCGGATCCTCGTTTGACGAGCACTCCCGCCGTACTTATCTTGCTGCAGTATAGGGTCTTTGCGGGAGGTGCCGACCGTGCAACCTGTGCTGACAGACTTTTTCGACAAGGCCTGGCAAGTGATGCTGGAGCTCTCGCCATCGCTGCTTCTGGGCCTGCTGATTGCAGGCCTGCTGCATGTCTTTTTACCCCGCGGGTTCATCCACCGGCGCCTTTCAGGATCACGATTCCGCTCAGTCGCCGAGGCTACCCTTCTCGGCGTGCCCCTTCCGCTATGCTCCTGCGGCGTGGTGCCGACGGCTTTAGGGCTCAGGAACGACGGGGCATCGAGGGGTGCGGCAACCGGTTTTTTGATAAGCACTCCCCAGACTGGCGTCGATTCGATCTTTGTCAGTGCCACCTTCCTGGGCTGGCCGTTCGCGCTGTTCAAGGTGGTTGCGGCAATGCTGACCGGCTTGCTCGGAGGCCAACTGGTCAATCTGAGCGAAAGAAATTCTGCGGACCACTCGGCCGCAAAACCGCCCGTTTTTGAAGTTTCGGGCCGGTCCGGGGGTCTTTCCGAGGTATTGCGTTATGCCGTTTTTGAACTGCTGGCCATGATCGACATTTGGATCTTGATCGGGGTCGCCGCCTCGGCGCTGATCGCGGTGCTGATCCCGGCCGGCAGCCTGGCCGATGTCTCCTGGCTTCAGGGAATATGGGGAATGCTGCTGGTTTTGGCCATCGCCATGCCGCTCTACGTCTGCACTACGGGCTCGGTGCCCATCGCCGCCTCGTTGATCGCGGCCGGAATGCCGCTGGGATCGGCCCTGGTTTTCCTGATGGCCGGTCCGGCGACTAATTTGGCGACCATCGGGGCCGTCTTTCGCGGACTAGGCAAGAGGGTTGTGATCATCTACCTGCTGACAGTGGCCGGCATGAGCATCATCTTCGGCCTGCTGTTCGATTGGGTGCTGGGCAGCCCGGGCGCGGCATCGGTAGGCATGGGAGCGCATGCGCACCAATGGTACAAGTTCGCTTCGGCAATACTCGTGTGCGCCACGCTTTTCGCCCTGCTGGGCAGGCGTATCTTCAGAAGGCTGATCAAGAGCAAAATACATAAAGGAGAGATCGACATGCAAAAGACCCTGAAAGTGGAAGGCATGACATGTGAGCACTGTGTGGCCACGGTCAAGAAGGCGCTCGAATCCGATCCCGCTGTCAGTTCGGCAAGTCCCGATCTGGCCAGCGGGCTGGTCAGCATTGAAGGAGAAAACCTGAATCTAGATGCGCTGGCCGGATTAGTAGAGCAGGCCGGATACAAGGCCAAACCGGCCGGTTGACAGTCTTTTCAGTCCTTTGGCTGTCGCCTGGCCAACAGGTAGAACATAACCAGGCCGTAGACGGTAAGAACGGACAGTACGATCCATTGAAATAGATCCAGGTCGCTCCAACTGCCCTCCCCTGAAACCTTCCAGAATACATAGCCTACTATTGCAGCCAGGCAGGCCAACAGGATCCCGGTAACGTCCAGGTTGATTCGCCCGCGGCGAGGACGCTCGGCGGGGGCATGATCCCCGGGAGTATCGAGGGCTTGCTTTGCGAGCTCATCTTCGGTGATGCCGACGGTCATGGGCATTCGCTCGGCCAGGATCTTGCGTGCCTCTTCCTTCTGTGATTCCGGTACCCGTATCTCTCCCCAGCCTTTCTGCATCTGATAGAGGCCGTCCATGGCCGTATCGTGGTATGGCACAAGCCAACTCTCGATAGAAGCCTCATCCAGGATCGCCTCGATCCGTTGTGCTTCGAAAAGACTCTGGGGTACTCTGATGCGGGTAAAATCGTCTCTGTTTTCACTCATCTTGCCTCCACTGTCCATCGACCAGGCCAATACAATTCTGCTGAACAATAACACGAAAATCTTTTTGATAAAGCATAATTACCTTCCAGGTTCTTGTTTTCACTTGATCAGCACCTTGTGATGGGTTAGCTTTTCACCTAGGTGTTTTCGCCTCGGGAGAGTATTCATGTGCAGGATGCTTGGTGTAATGTGCAACGATGAAGACTTGCTCTACTGCGCCATTCACGAGGTCAAGGATTCACTACGCTGCGCTGCTGATGAAGACAAGCATGAAGGTGTCGGCGTAGGCTACTACAGCCAGGACGATCCGCTGCTTATCAAGAAACCAGCCGCCAGGCTGAACGAAATAGACTACGACGAACTGATCAAGGGCATCAACTCGAACGTACTGCTTACCCATATCCGCAAGGCCACTGTCGGGACATGGAAGGACGTCAACACCCACCCTTTCAGGTTCCGCAAATGGCTATTTGCCCATGTCGGACATTTGCCGGCCCTGGATGAGAAAAGGGACGAAATCATTGCAGGATTACCGCCTTTCTTGGCGCGCAACATACGCGGAGACACCGACAGCGAACTGGCATTTCATCTTTTGCTGAATTCTCTCTTCAAGGAAGGCAAACTCAACGATCAGGATATTGACATTAATCTGCTGGACTCCTTGTTGAAGGCAGGCGTTGAAGAGATAAACCAGATGCACTCCGGCCCCCTGCGCCCTGATTTGGCCATCATGGTGACCAACGGGCAAATCATGGGAGCCGTCTGCCAGGGCATCAGCCTGCATTACTCTCATCGTGAGGGGATATTAGAGTGCCCTCTGCACGATACCAGCGAGCAGCAGCAACATGTTCACGGTCGTTTCAGGGGCATCATGTTGGGAGCGCTAATGTCCAACCCCGGCCATCAATGGCGTGAGGTGGCGGATGGAAGCCTTCTGCACATTTCAAAGGCCCTGGAGCTGAAAGTACAGCACCTGTAAAGCCAATCTATACGAGGTGACCATGGCCGCGCTCAAGGTGCTGGTCATCGACGACAGCCCGACAATTCATAAAGTGGTCACCCACGCGTTGAAGCGTCTCGATATCGAAGTCGTCTCAGTAACCGAAGGTGAGGCCGGTATCGCCAAGGCGATCGAATTCAAACCAGACCTGATCTTGCTCGATTTCATGATGCCCGGCATGAACGGTTACCAGGTATGTAAATGCATGGGTCGCCAAAAAGAGTTGGAAAAGGTGCCGATCCTGTTGATGTCCGCCAAGGGCGAAATGATGGGCGAGAAACTGGTCGAGACGATGGGCATCGTCGACTACATTACCAAGCCTTTCTCTCCCGAGGCGCTGACAACCCTGGTTCAGCACGCTGTCGAGAAATACTGCCGGGCCGACGGCAAGAAGACCGAGGAATGCGAGAAAATAATGAAGGTCGGCGAGCGTACCCCGGAAGATCTGCCGACCTCGGAAGACCTTTCCGACCCGCGCGGCCGGGCCGCAATCCGCGGAGAACTGGGCATGATTCCCGCCGGAGAGGTATTCCAGTTGCTGAAGTTCCAGTCCCATACCGGAATCCTGCACCTGGCCCGCGGGCAGGCTCACCTCGAGGTCTTTCTGCGCGACGGCCGCATTGCCTTCGCTAGAGCCAAGAATGTCGACGAGGAGTTCTTGCTGGGTCGTTTCTTGATTGAAGTCGGGGCGCTAAACGCGCGCGACCTCGAACTTTTCTTGCAAAGTCGCGGCAAGAGCAACAAGCTGCTCGGAGAGCAGCTGGTCAAGATAGGACACATCACGCCCGAAGCTCTCGGGCAAGCCTTGCGGGCCCAGGTCGAGGCGTTGGTGTACGAAGTTCTGCGCTGGGGTGACGGGGAGTTCGCTTTCTACCTGAGTGAAAAGCTTCCGATACAGGCGCGTGAAGCGGGAATGGATGTTTCCATAGACAGTGTCTTGATGGAAGGTTTCCGCCGCGTGGACGAATGGGGCACGATCGAAAAGGAGATCAGCGACTTCGACATGGTGCTGGCACCCAGCCGCGACAGCACCGGAGTGATCAAGCAGATCCGACTCAAGCCCGATGAAGAGAGGATGGTGGCCCTGGTCGACGGCAGGCGCAGCATCAAGGAGATCGTCCGCATGAGCAGGCGCAGTTCTTTCGACGTCTGCAAGCTGCTCTACCGGTTACTGGCAAGCCGTATCATTCGCAAGCGCTCTCCGACCGTAACCAAGCAGTGAGGGGCCGCGAAGAGGGACAATTATCGGAATGTCAGACATGAGTGACGCAGATTTTACAGAACAGCAGCAACCCGCTTCCGAGCCACGGGTCCGGCCCGGACTAAGGGGGATGACGGCGAAGGTCTTATTCATCTTTCTGGCTGTGGGTCTGGTCCCGGTGTTGGCCTGCCTGGTGATCGTCTGGCCGCTGGCCGACCATTCACGAGAAGTCGTCGAGAGCACAAAAAGTACATTCGCCGAGCTCGACAAACAAGCAGCTTCCCTGCGCAGCGAAGTCGAGAGGCTGCGCAAGACACAGACAGAACGGCAGGCAAAACTCGCACTCGCCGAGCGTGAACTCAAGCTGCGCCATGGCCGCGAGGAGCTAATTGCCGGCCTGCTTCCGCTCGTCAGGGGCAAGTCGATCGAGGACATTTCAGGAAACGCCAAGCTTCCGAAAACCTTGACCAACATGAAAGACCCCTTCGATTCCCTTGCGCTTCTGGATTCCGGGTCGGGCAATGTTCTGGTCAGCACCCGGAAAACTTCCGACAAGTTGGCGGCGGCCTTCAAGGCCAAGAATCCCCCGCCCTTGACGACTCCGGGCTGGCATATCGAACCCATAGGCACGACGGGTTTTCTGGCTGCCTTTAATGTGAGCGCGGCAGAAAAAACGGGCGTTCCCGCAAACGATGCGCCAATCGTTTCTCAGGCAAAACCGGGAAGCGACAAGACCGAAGAACTCGATCAGCAGATTTCGAGGAGGATCACTGTTCTGGTCATCGGGCTACCCGCCTTTTCGCTTTGCCTGGCTCTATTTTTCTTCTTCTACTGGCGAAGGAATTTGCTTGGGCCTTTCAGCGACCTGACCAGGCTGGCCCGTCAGACGTTCGAAAATCCGGCCGCCGCAGATGCCGAAACATGCCGGGTCGGCCTGCTCGAAGATCTGTACAACAGCCTCGGACGCCTGAAAGAGAGCATGTTGCGTTTGGGCGAGCTGGATGAGAATAGTAATCAGCGCAGGACTGAAATAGCGCTGCTCAGCCGGGTGATCGATCGTGCCGGGCGCGGCGATCTCGATATCAGGGCGGAAAACTCGGCCGGAGAGCTGACGGAATTGACGATCTTGATAAACCGCCTGCTCGATCGCTCGGAAGAACGCATCGAGGCACTGCGTCGAGCGGCGCTGCAACTCAACGACTCATCGACCCGCATGGTCAAACTCGGCTCGAAGCTTTCTGCGTCACTGAACGACGAGATTCCAGCGCCTCAGGCGGATGACGGAGTCGTGGCCGACATCCTGGGAGCAGACTTCGAAGCACTTTCCAGAATAGCCTTGGTGATCAGCAAATCGACCAACAGCGCCGTGTCGGACTCACCCGATTCTCGTGAGCGACCCGCGTTACGAGAACAGCTGCAGGCGGCGACGACAAGCCTGCAAATTTTATTGCAGAAAACCAACTTCAGCATCGAGACGGCAAGAGAGATAGAGTCGCTGCGCCAGGAAGCCGAGGTAGTCTCGACAAACATGGCCATAGCGGCTGAGACTCGATCGTGGAGCAGCCTTCAGAAGCTTTCTGGATCTACACGCTCCCTGTCTACATCCATAGTCGAGATTCACCGCAAGCTAACCGAACAGCTCAACCAAACAATCTCGACCGCCGGCAAGCTGGACACTTCCCTTCGAGAAGCCAACAAAGGCATCAGCCTGCTTCTCGATTCGATCGAGGGCTGGGACGACGTGCGGGATGATCTGCGCCGGCAGGCCGAAAGTCTTCTTGATCGCCTGGGACATATGCGACCTGCCGCGGGCAGCTTGGGTTCCTCGGTACGTTCCATCGGCGACCAGTTATCACGCTGCCGTAAGGTGCTGACGTCGAGAGTGGATGCCTTGCGCGGCCTGGTTGATAGTGCCGCCGCCGTATGCCGGGTATCCGAGGGAATAATGGGGCTTGCCGAACTATCCGCCCCGATCAGGCCCGTCTCCAGCGGGGTAACCAGAGATCTCGCACTGACTCAGAAAGCGCTCGAAAAGTCCATGCAAGAACTCACCGAGCTCGCCGCCGGAGAAGGAATCGAGGCGTTTTCTTCCGATGCCGGCTTGATCCTCGACAAGATCCGCGAATATGCCGGCCTTGCCCGACAAAAGATCGCCGCCGTCGCCGAACCAGACGAAACCTCGACCGAATCCGGAGAGGAACACGGGGCATGAAGCCGGATACCCCCCCTCCTCTGGAATTCGTCGCATCGCTTGCAGAGGAAATCAACCAGGCCATTGAATGGCTTCAAGACCCGCCCCGGACCCTGACAAGTCAAGAGCTGCATCTGAGAATTCAAACCCTGCGTGAAGCTGCCAGGGTCACAGGCATGAACGCCGTGGAATCCGTGCTTGACGGCGCCGAGCGTGAACTCACCCAGGGCGAACCCGGCAAGGAACCGGCGACAACCGATTCCCTGCTCGAGAGGCTTTGCGGCCTGGCGGACATGCTGGCCGAGACGTTGCAAGAAAAGGAGCGCGGCTGGTTTGTGCGCATTGGTATTGCGGGCGAATTACTAAGTAACGTTGCCGCAGATATCCATAACAGCACAGAGCGCCTGCAAACGGCCTCTGCTCTTGCGGAGAACCTGGCAATCGAGCAGCAACCCGACCAGCGAGCCCGGCTTGCCGGCCTGCTCGTCAGCGAACTTGCACGGCTCACGGACGAACAACATAGCGGCTTGAAAACACTTCGGCAGACGTTACCCGAACTGCAAAACATCATGCACGAGCTGACGAGTGAGATTTCCTGGATGCACAACGCGTCTATCGTCCCCTTGCTGGCGCGCTTGCGTCAGCACGTTCGTGTTTATGGCCGCAAACACGGCAAACCCTTCTCACTGGTGGCGCACTGCACCGGTGTGCGCATCGCCGCTTTTCAGCTCGAGGCTCTGGAAAAGATTTTCAGCTACCTGGTGGACGACATCTTGAGTGCCGGTTTCGGGAGCCCGCAGGAACGCAGGCAGGCTGGAAAAGCAAGCGTCGGTTCGCTGAACATCAGCGGAACTCCGAAGAAGACATTGACTTCACTGTTGATCAAGGACGACGGCGACAAAGACCGGCCCGCTCCGGTCATCTCGGATGATGTCCGGGAGCAACTCGGCTCTTTACGGGCCCGCTTGTTGATGCTTGATACGTCCTCGACGGAAGGGCGACAGCTGCTGCTGCAAATGCCGTGCTGGCAAGAGATTCTGGACGTGCTTCCAGTGAAAACCGCCGTCGGCGAAGTGCTCGTGCCGCTCGATGTGATCGCCGAAGTCTTCAGCTCTTACGCTTCACAGGACAATGATTTGCCGGTGGTATCGCTCGCGCGCAGGTCGAGCGACGAAAAAGAGAACAAGGCGGGATTGATCCTGGACATCGATGGATGGAGAGCTGTGATGTACGCCGATGTACTGGGCGCGCATTTCAGGGTTATTCAGTCTCCGCCGGAAGCGGATGATCCCGCATGGACGACAGGAAGAGTTTGCGAGGAAGACCGGAGTTTGCCTATATTACATCCGTTGCCATTCATGGACGTTGAGGAGGGACAGCTGTGTCTGTATCCAATCGCTCCGTCGTGAGACGTTCGTTCTGCCGAGGGCCGGCGACCCGATCTGAGAATCGAGTTGCTCTGCTGCTGGTCGCCTGCCTGCTGGTGTTTTCTGGTGCAGGCATCGCGCGGGCCGGCAGCGATCGTATCGCATGGATGGCCTCTCGCCTGCTGAACGGCAGGGGTATACTCGACTACGAACTTGCGGCCGAGCGTTTCGTCGCCTTCTCCGATCCGCGTGTCTTGCCGACGCTCATCAAAATGACTGGAGCTGAAAACGAAACTCCACGAGCCGCGGCCGCTGGTGTTCTCTGGCGTTACAACAACGACGAGTCTCGCAAACGGCTTCTGGATCTCATAAAGGATCCTTCGCCACAGGTCCGCGTCGAAGCCGCCAAGTCCTTGTGCCTGATGAAATACACGGCAAATTTGCCGATTGTCAGCAAGGAGTTGCATGCCAAAGAACACCAGGTGAGAGCCCGGGCGCTACGGGCCTTGACCGAGATCGGATCAAAGGCAGCCCGCTCGGCAATTGAATCTTTCAAGACCTCGGGCTCGCCCCAAGATCATATCTGGGCGGCCTTTGCGCGCTACCGTCTCGGAATTGATCCTCCAGACCAGCTTGCCGTACTTTCCAGGTACCTGTTGGCATTACCCGAGACGGCCTGGTTGAAAAACAGGTCCGATCCTGACCCCGCCGACATCGAGTGGGCTGCAAAGCAAGGCAAGAAAGGATCAGCCATACGCCTGGAGGCGGCCTCGGCCCTGTCTCGGATCGGAGATGATAAAGCGCTGGCCTTGCTGGTAGAGGCCACCGCTGATCTGGCGTTAGCCGAAAACCCAAGCGGATCTCGCAGACTGCTCAGGCGCCACGGTGATCAGGCCGCCTTGGCGCTGGCCAAGGGCTTGGGTAGTCCCAAGGTCCTGGTTCGCCTGGGAAGCTCGTTGTTGGCCAGGCGAATGAGACTGCGGACCGAAGCTGCCCGCGAAGCACTTGGCCGCGGTCTGCGGGAATGCCTGACAGACAAGTCGCGCCTGGTTCGTCTGGCCGCAATGCGTGCTATTGCGAAACTCGGTTTAAGCGACAATGCCGACGCACTTATTGGGAATCTTACGCACCCGGACGGAAAGACCCGCGGCGCGGCGGCTCGCGCTTTAGGGCAGCTCGGATATTCACAAGCAGTCCAGCAGTTGATAGGCCGCCTGGACCAGGAAAAGAGTCCTTCGGTGGTGCGCGACATCTACAACTCTTTGCGGGATATCGGATCTTCATCGGCTGTCGATCCTCTGATGAAGAGGCTGTCTCGGCTCAATAAACAGAGCCGCTCTAGCGAGCAGGCCGCCGACGAGATACGTCCCTGCATACGGGCCATAGCCGCAGGTGGCGACTACGCCGCCGGGAAGGCGCTGGCCTTGCTGAAGCGCACCAAGGGTGAGCGTCGGCGACTGCTTATCGAAGTGCTGGCCAATTCGGGCAGCACTCAGGGATTGGACTTTTTTCTCGACAGGCTGCGCGATAACCCTCCCGACCCCGACGGCCCGGAAGTTCGTTTCTTCGACAGCCTGGATCCCAAAATGGCATCGAAGCTGGAACAGTTGATCGTCGACGAAAGCGCGATGTGGATCCGCGTCATTTTAGCCCGTGCTCTGGTCAAGATGGGTAAGAGTGAGTACTCCCGCGGAATTATCTGGGGTTTGAGAAACGAAGATGCCTACATGAAGATGCTGGCGGCCGCGCTCTCGGCCGGAACAAAAATACCCGGCACTATCGATCCGCTAATTGGGCTTCTGGATGACAAGCCGCGCACAGCTCGTTTTGCCGCCCGGGCGTTGCTGGAGGACGGATCGGCCAAAGCCATCGCGGGATTCGTGTCTGGTCTATCCAATAATAGTTTTCGCCGTAGAACCCCGCTGCAGTTGACTCCTTTCTGGGAAGGCCACCGGTCGGCCACCCACCCCTTTTCGAAAGAGTTGGATAACGAAAGGGTCTGGGTCTTGTTCGCTGAGAATCGTATCGGCCGTAACATGGATCTTTTCATTACCTGGTCGGCTGATGGGAGAATATGGAAAGAGCCTGCCTTCACCGGCCTGACCAGCTTCTCGGGCAAGGGATTTAGAGTCGCTCCCCCCACTTTCTCCCTCAAGGTTCGAGGCCGCGATATCACTATCGCCTTGACTCGCACTTTTGCTGAGTCGGCCAACTTTGAACATCCACGCTTCAAGACTCTCCAGCGCGTGCACCACTTCAAGCTGAAGGACTTTTTTGCTGACCGCGATTCGGATGGACTCAGTGATCTTGAAGAAAAAGCCTTTTTTACAGGTTCTAATGACAAGGACAGCGATAACGATGGGATCCCGGACGGCCAGGACAAGAACCCTTTAGCCGTGCCCCCGGATGAAGACAAGGATCAAGATGTTCTTCGGGTGCTGGCTTTCAGCCATGCCTTCCTGACCAAGGATCTGTTGCCGACTAAAGCGCATTTGTTGATTGTCAGGCGTATTCCGGGACAAAGAAGACCTCCAGAACTGGGTGTATTCCCCGGGCTTGTGCTGCACCTGGACAAGGAGCGGATCCGCACTATCTGGAAATTGACCGGCGGCGGATTCCCTCAGATCCAGTTCGAGCCGGCTACAATCCGAAATGATTCGGCTACGCAGGCCTTCACTGTTTTCAAAGGCATCAACGACGAGGAACAATACAAGGCCGTATTTGTAAAGCGAGACGGCCAGTGGATCCTTAAAAGATTCAGAAGTTGATTCGGAGGCGTCTTCTGAAAACCCTGGTTATTGTAAATCCGAACAGCGCCAACGGCCGCACCGGCAGAGAATGGCTTGATATCCGCGCCGCATTGTTCGATTCCATCGGCAAGTTCGATGAAGCCGCCACCACGGGTCAGGGACACGCCACTGAGTTGGTGAGAAAAGGACTCGGCGACGGCGCAGAACGTATCATCTCGATTGGCGGCGACGGAACCAACAACGAGGTCGTCAACGGCTTCTTCGACGGCGACCAGCCGGTCAACCCGGAGGCCTGCCTGGGATTCGTTCCGCGGGGCACAGGCGGCGATCTGCGCAAGACCCTTGGTATTGGGCGCGATCCGGCAAATTGGAAAGCGGTGCTTTCGGCCGCTAAGACGCGTGCCGTCGATCTTGGCCTTTGTGAGTACGTCGATCACACTGGCAAACAGGCCCGGCGCCTTTTTGTCAACATAACCAGTTTCGGGATCGGTGGTCTGGTGGACGCCAAGGTCAACCAGTCGACCAAGGTCTTCGGCGGCCGGGTCTCGTTCATGATCGGCATGCTGCGCGCCTTGGCGATCTACCGCAACCAGCCCATCCAGCTGACGGTCAAGAACGATGACGGCTCGATCGTCATGGACGAGTCGATGCTGATAAACAACGTGGCGGTGGCCAACGGCCAGTATTTCGGCGGCGGCATGTGGATCGCCCCGCGGGCCGAGATCGACGACGGCCTGTTCGACGTGGTCATCCTGGGCGATCTGTCCAAGGCCGGCATGCTCTTGAAGTCCGGTAGCCTCTACAAGGGCACGCACCTGGCAACGCCCAAGGTGCGAAGCTGCCGCGGAAGCCTGGTGGAAGCCACCTCGGATTCTGAGGTGTTGATCGACATGGACGGAGAGCAACCGGGACGGCTGCCGATATCACTCAAGGTATTGCCCGGGGTGATCAAGCTTATAGTGCCTTGATCGCCGATGCAGCCTGGAACCTGTTATGCGCGCAAATATTACAATAACGATTATGCTTCTGTTGTTTTCCGGCTGCGTGGATCAGCAACCGGGTCTGGCCCCGTCTCCGACGGGCGACGGACCACAGGTTGTTTTCGATCTGGATGTGCGTCCCCTGCCGGAGATCCCCTTTCCATGCGACCTGGCTACACGTCCGGATCCTTCCTCGCCCACCGGCCGGCGGATCAACGCCTCGCTGATTGCCTCGACCGATGTGGAAAGCAAGTTTCGCTCACGCCTGGACAACCTGGCCGGTTTTTCGACATTCGCGCCCATCACGGTACGTTTCACATCCGGGTTGAATCTCGATGAAATCATCAGGCGTCATGCGCCTGACGGCGACACCTCCGACGACGCGGTATTCCTGGTCAATTTGAAAGACGGTTCTTTAGTTCCGCTCGACGTCGGAGGCGGCGCCTATCCCTATGTACTGGAAAGACCCAACCGCTATTTTCCTGACGATCCGCGCGCCGAAGGGTCTAACCTGATGTTCGAGACCGTCGAGGAAGATCTGAACGGCAACGGCATCCTTGATTCCGGCGAGGACAGCGACTGGGACGGGGTGCTGGATCACCCGAACACCATCGTCGTCGACGGCGATCCGGTCGACGACCTGATGACCTTCTACGAGCGCGAGACCAATACGCTGATTTTGCGCCCCTTGGTTCCCCTGGAGCAGGAGACCAGCTATGCGGTAGTGCTGACGAAACGCTTGATCGGCGAACAGGGCGAGCCGGTTCGCTCACCCTTCGCCTACGTCAATCACCTGCAACAAACGGAGGCGCTGGAGCCGCTTACAGATTATCTCGGCGACATCGGAGGAGGACTGACTCGGGAAGACATTGCTTTCTGCTGGAGCTTCACTACTCAGTCGACTACCCGCGATCTCGAAGATCTGCGCATGGGACTCTACGGAAGCGGACCCTTCGCCTGGCTGGCGGACGAGTTCCCGCAGGATACGCTTCTGGAAAACGCCTACGACGATCCCGGCAAGGCTCCGCTGAATCCTTTCATTGTGCCGGCCAAGGACATACTGGAGGCTCTGGAGCCGATCGGCGGCGCAATGCTGGGCAATCCAGATGTGGTGGCGGCTTTAGTGGATTCTTTCGACTACGTCGACTACCTGGTGCTCGGCCGTGCCCAGACTCCGCTGCTGCTTCAGGGCATCGACGGGGTCTTCGATCTGAGCGCCGCCGGCGGCCAGGCTGAGGTTTCCAAAGACACACTGCCCTGGCTGCTCGCGATACCCAAAGAGCGCCCCGAACAGGGCATCACGGCTCCTTTCCCGGTGGCCATCTACCTGCACGGCACCGGCGGCGACCGCATGCAGGTTCTGGGTTTCGCGGGTCAACTGGCCAAGTTCGGCATCGCCACCGTCGGAGTCGATCTGGTCATGCACGGCCTGGTGCTGCCCGACGAATGGCATGATATTTTCGACGCCGCGCTGCAGGGTCACGGCTTCGGACCCGTGGGCCGGGCGTTGCTGGACAACCGCACCATCGACATCAACAACGACGGGGTCAATGATCCGGCCGGCAACTTCTGGAGCTACGACGCCTTTCGCTCGCGCGACTCCGTACGCCAGGGAGCGCTGGACGTGATGCGCCTGGTGCAAATCTTTTCCGCCTTCGACGGCAAGCGCAGATGGTCTTTCGATGCCGACGGCGACGGCAAGCCCGATCTCGAGGGCCTGGCCGGAGATTTCAACGGCGACGGGCGGGTCGATCTGGTCGGTCCCGACGGGCCGTATTTTCTGTTCGGCATCTCTCTCGGCGGCATAGTCACTTCGGTAGCGGCAGCCTGCGAACCAAAGATAACCGCCGCCGTGCCTATTTCTACAGGCGGCGGCATGATCGACATCGTGCTGCGTTCGTTACAGACCGGAGTGCCCGAGATGGCCATGTTGCCCTTCATGGGCCCCTTGATGATCGGTACGACCGATCCGCAGGACGGGCAGAAGGTGCTGGCCTTCTATATCAACGACGCGCGCTTCGAAAAGAGCGTGCCGGTCCATTCGCTCTCCGGCCTGCGGCCGGGTGACAGGGTTCGCCTGGTAAACCTGGACAGCGCTGAGGAAGAATGGAGCGTGGCGGGAGACGACCTCAGCTTCCGGGCCGGCCTGCCCTGCGACAAGGGTGACGCCCTGCGATTCGAGGCGGTCGATGCAACGGGCAAGATTACTTTTTCGATCGACAGTTTCGATCGTGACGTCGTTTGGCAGGGAGAACTCTTCCAGGCCGGAAGTCCGCTGGTCTCTTTGAGCGACGGCCTGGGTGTCCGCCGCCAGTCACCCGAAATGCGCCGCTTCGTCCAGATCGCCCAAACCGCGATCGACGCCGGCGACCCGGTCAACTACGCCCCTCACTACTGGTTGAGGCCGACCTACCCGGGCTACCCCGGCGTCGGACGCTCGACGCGCGTTTCGATTTTATTGTCGGCCGGCGACATGAATGTCCCTATATCCACCGGCATCTCCCAGGCGCGGGCCGCGGGCTTGATTTCCTACCAGCCCGAAGATGTCGATCCGCGTTTCGGCAAGACGCCCCAGAGAGTACTGACCGACTACTGGATAATCGAAGGGCTCGAGCGATTGAAGCGCTTCGATAGGCCTCCCTGGAACGACGATCGCGCCATCCTGCTCGATCCCGACGACTTGTCGGGAGGCAGCGACGGATTCGGAGCTCCCAAGCTCTCGGAACCACTGAGGCTCTCGACAAGCCTGCCGGACGGCGGCATTGGAGCGCTGCGCTTTTTGTACGTCAACCCGCGCGGAGCGCACGGCTTCGGACCTTCCGACCCGAGCAAGACCTTCAACATCGATCTGTACGCCATCAACGCCATCGGACATTACTTCGCTAGCGGCGGAGCTGAGTGGATCGACGACACCTGCCTGGCCGACGACTCCTGCTCTTTCATACCTGTCCTGCCCGACGAGTGATCAAATAAATATTTGCATTTGAGCGGCTTCGGGATTAGGAATTAAAGTACCATGTTTAGCGAGAAGACGCTCTTGCTCGATGCCGGCTATGCGCCGATAAGCATCATTTCATGGACCCGTGCCATCAGCCTGCTCTGGCTGGGCAAGGTCGAGGTAATCGAGGAGTATGATCGCGTCGTTCATTCGCCCTCGGTAGCCGTGCGTCTGCCGGCCGTCGTAAGGCTGATCAGAAGATTCGTGCGCGGCAAGAATCGAGTTCGCTTTTCGCGTCAAAACATCTACCTGCGCGACGGAGGCCGCTGCCAGTATTGCCGGCGCAATGTCAGCCTGGGTGATTGTACTTTCGACCACGTGGTTCCGCGCGTCCGGGGCGGAAAAACCGTCTGGACGAACGTCGTCCTGGCCTGTGCCGCCTGCAACCGCAAGAAGGGCTCCATGACTCCCGCTCAGGCCGGCCTGCGGCTGAGGAAGAGTCCCAGGATGCCGTCACACATTCCCTACGTCGTGTTCAAGCTGCATCAGATTGACGAAGTGCCGAACCAGTGGCGCGACTACCTTGCCTCCGTCGAATACTGGACATCGACGCTCCTGCCTGCCTGACCAACTAAACTACTCGAGAAGCGTGCCTTTCGAGGCAGGAGAACATCATTACTTGCCGCACGGCCCGTGTGTCTGGTAATAACCAGGCATGGCGCAACTTGATCCGGAAGCCAAAGAACTAGAGCAGCTATTGATCGATGTCGAGAAGCGTGTCGAGCGCTTGAGGTCGCTCTACGAACAATATTTCCAGGGCATTGAACGCATCGAGCCCTCAATGGAGCGAACCAGCCTGCACAACCAGATTCAGGAAATGCGGCGCACCAAGGTCCGCAGCACCGGCCTGCGCTTCAGGATCAACCAGGTCGTCTCGCGGATGAACACCTATGAGAACTACTGGAATCGCATCACACGACAAATGGAAGCCGGCACCTATAAGCGGGACGTCTTCAAGGCCCACTACCGATCAAAGCTGAAGGAAGAGGCCCAAAGAGATGCCGAGGAGAAGCCGATTCAGGAGACAGAGCAAGATGGCTCCACGGATACCGGCGGCAAGAGGCGCCAGGCTCCCCGGCCGGCGGCAGGCGGCCCGCGCGGATTGAGCGACGAGAAGATCAAGGCCATCACCGATACTTACCTGCTGGCCAAACGGCGCTGCCGGGAGTCGACCAGGGGCATCACCCAGGATGCAATCGCCTCCTCGCTGCGCAAGCAGGTTCCCAACATCATGAAACGCTACAAGTGCAAGAGCGTCGAGTTCAAGGTGGTGATCAAGAAGGGCAAGGCGATCCTCAAGGCCGTGCCCAAGTTCTGAAGAAATCGACTATCGGCTCTCTTCGTCCTTGAGACGAACGGATTCCATTATCAGGTAGTTCAATGAACGTTCGATGGTGCGCCCGACCCGGAAACCGTCGCGCAGGATCGACATTTCGGCTTCGTCCCAAGCGAGGAGCTTCAAGGCCGCCGGTTCGCCGGATAACTCTCCGCACTCGGCGTGTACAAGTTCTCCCCTGTCCAGGAACAAGACCCCGTTCTCGCGGCCGGGCCCGGCCAGGCTCAAACACACAGTCTGCCTTTCGGCCGCAAGCAACTGCACGAAACCGGCGACGGATATGCCGCTCATGAAACCCGCCTGGCCGCGAACCGCATCCGCCGAGAGAATCTCCACGATAGTCTTTTCGAGCAGCGCCATATCGACCGGCTTGCTCAAGAAACGTATCGCGCCTGAATTGAGCGAGTCTCTCTCCAACCCGGCGCTCGGGTAAGCCGTGCAGATTACGAATTTGATGTCCGGGAACCTGCGCCGGCAGGCTATCAGAAGCTCCAGACCACTGAGACCCGGCATTCTGATGTCGGTCACCACCAGATCCGGCTTGTGGCTATCGATCATTACAAGCGCCCGCGTTCCGTCCGTTGCTCCCATCACCGCGAAACCGGCCGCGTTTTTCTCGAGCCAGGCCAGCATTCCCTTGAGCAGGCTCTCTTCGTCATCGACTACGAGCACAAGCTTGTCGGAGAGTCTGGTTGTCATCGATCGGGAATGTATCACGTTAGGGTCATCATTTTCCAGAGCCTTTGACAACCCCGCTGCGACGGGATAAGTTGAAACCACCTTCAAGGAGCGTATTCGATGGAAACATCAGCCCTGCCGAAAATACTGGTTGCCGATGACGACTTCGAGATCCAGAAGATGGTCAAGGCCGCCCTGCAGCCGATCGGCGCCACACTGATTACGGCCGACGACGGCGAACAGGCGATCGAGAAGCTGCTTACCGAGAAACCTGATCTGATCATCCTCGACGTGATGATGCCCCGGCTCTCCGGCTGGGAAGTCGCCAAGTACATACACCAGCGAAAAGAGCTCAAGGACGTGCGCATCCTGATGCTGACCGGGATAGGCGAAAAGGTAAATGATGCCACTTCGCCCCTGGTTGGCGCCGATGACTACATCGACAAGCCCTTCACCTTCGAAGATCTGGCCGAGCGTGTTCGTAAACTGCTCGGCAATCACACCTGACCCGCGACGCCTTTGAAACTCACTTTTCTCGGCAGCGGCGGCATGCGTCCGGATCCCGAGCGCATGGGACCGGCACTCTTGGTGAGTCATGCCGCAAGCAACATTCTTCTGGACTGCGGGCCCTGTTCGCTGCGCTCGCTGGCCCGCGCCGGCCATGATCCGTCAGCCATCGACGGCATCTGCCTGACCCACAGGCACACCGATCACGTTGGAGAGTTCGGACTGCTTCTTGACCTGGAAAAGAACCGCAAGAGGAAAAGGCCCTTGGCCGTCGCCGGGCCGGCAATCATCGATGAGCTGATTGCTTTTCATGTGGCTTGGGGCAGGGATGAACCTGTTGAACTCGGATTTCAGATTGCGCGCCTGACAATGCCCGGCCAGGGACGAATAGGGCCTTTCGAGGTCAAGGGCGAAAGCGTCCCGCATGTCGCACACAGTGTTGGATACCGCCTGCAGGCGGGCGGCAAGAGCCTTGTATATCCCGGCGACTGCGGACCGGGCGACGAGGTCGTGCGCCTGGCCGAGAGGGCGGATTTACTGGTGCTCGAGTGCAGCTTGCCCGGCGGCTCCGGCTCTGCGGCCCACCTTTCTCCCGATGACGCCGCAGCGATTGCCAAGGCTGCCGGTTGCAAGAAGCTGTTCCTGACGCATTTTCCCCCGGGGGCGGACATCGAAGCCGCCCTGGCGGCCTGTCGCCGGCAAGGCGTCGATACCCGGGCCGCTGCCGATCTTGCCGAAATAGAGATCTGAAAGGGCCTTCAGTCGCCGTCGATCCATCCCGGGCTGCGGCAAGGTTTGCCCTCGGAAAAATCCCAGTTGTCTTCGCTGTCGGGAGCCGCCGGATCGAGGCGCATCAGCGCGCATCCCTCGTTGTTGCTCATGTCGATCCAGCCGCCGTAGCGGTCGCGCTCCTGGCCCTCGGCGTCTTGTATGATAATCACCTCGTTTCCGGAGTTCTTCAAACCGCGGGGAGTGAGAGTTGCGTGGCCGGTACAAAACAGCGGCGTTCCCGGGCGCAGGTCGTCGGGCGGCACGAAGGCCTGGCCGACCAGCAACGCCACGCCTCCCGCCGCAAGCAACGTCGATCCGCCCTGCTGGCAGGGCGACAGCAGATCTCCGATCTCATTGCCGCCGCTGTCGTCAATGCGAAAGGCCCTCAGATCGACGGCCGCCGAGCCCAGGTTGGCCAGCTCGACGTACTCGCCCTCGCTCTCGGGGCCTTCGGGATTGGCCATGATCTCGGTTATTCTGACGCCGCCCGCCTCGGTCGAGAACTCGTGCAGCAGGTGGGTGTTCATCCCGGTCGGGTGACCGCGCTCGTCGTAGCGCAGTTCGGTGACCAGCCGGTTTCCCGCAAGATCACACAAGGCCGCGGAAACAGCTACGCTGTAGTCGGTAGCAGGTTCCAGCTGATCGAGAGGATCGAGCACGATCCGCCGGCCGTCCAGATCGGCGTGCGATTCGCAGGCGACCAGCCTTGTCGAGTTCTTCGCGGTCAGGGGCGGTTTGTCGAAATCGGAAAGTAGTTGGCCGTCCATATCTTCCGAGCGGGTCAGGATTACCAGATTGCCCTCGCCCTGTCCGAACAGCACGGGTTCCGAGAACAGAACCTCGATCGTCGCGCCCAGAGCGGCCGAGTTTCCCTGCGGACTGAACTCAACGACGGTAGGCGGCAGGCTGTCGACGTCGGGGGGATCGATGCTCATACACCCGGCGCAAAAGGCCAAGATCAACAGAATCAGTCTTTTCATGGCTTCACCTCGCACCAGTTCTTTATGAAACGACCCGCCGTCCAGGCATTCAGCGAGGCCGTGGCTTCGAGCAATTTCAGAACTTCGGGCGTGCCCGGACGCGGCAGGCCGTGCACCAGCAAACGCAGGCGAGTGAAGTACAGCCGTACGACCATGTTGGCGATTTCCATCCTGTCCATGGCTCGCCTGGCCGCCTCGCGGGCCACGTTGATCTCGTCGGGGTTGTAGATTAACTTAGGCAAATCCCAGCTCAAGCTGGCGTCCCAACGCCAGCCGTCGCTCTGCTGCATCTGATCGACCGGTGATGTGCCGGCTTCGTAGCGGTAGTCCCAGCGCCCCCCGATGTTTTTCGAAACTCCGCCAGAAATACGCGGCAGCCAGGCCGCGGCCTTGGCCCTTCCCTCGCGCGAACGATCGCGAGCGGCTTGCAGTCCGGCTTCCTCCCAGGCCGCCCTGACCACCAGTGTCACGGAAGGCTCGTTCTTCAGGCAGCGAGGCCGTCGCCTTTTCTTTGCCGTCGCGGGTTGCTCATGCTGCGGCGACGGCGACAGCCCGAGATCCAGGCTCAGTTCATCCTGGAAGCCCGTATCGCCGGCACTTGCAAGCTGCGCCGTCAGCAGAACAATCGCCACTATACCGATCCCGACCTTATGCATCTTCGTCTCCCGTGTTTTTCACGAGCCACAAACCAATGCACCAGGCGTGCCAAGCAGCGGCGATTTGCATAACCCCGCGAAGCGCAACGGGTCACATTTTTTCAAGACCGGCGCCGAGAGCGCGGGTGTGTCCGATTTTCGGACACGGAGGATCAGCTGAGAGTCGGTTTTTTTCTTTTTCGGGAATGTCTCGGGTTCAAGCCAACCAAGAGCAACAACAAGGCCAGCAGAACGGCCCCACTCGGGGGTCGATTGGAGGCGCATGAGCAACCGCCATGGGACTTGCATTCCTGGGGAGCGTGCAGGCAGCCTCTCTGTGCGTCGCACTCATCAGCGGTGCACGGATCCTGGTCGTCGCAATCCAGGATCGATGAAGAGACGCACGCGCCGGATTGGCAGGTCTCCTCAAGGGTACAGGCGTCGCCGTCGTCGCAACCGTTGCCGTCGGGAGCCGCAGGATTCGAACAGGCGCCGCTTTGCGGATCGCATTGGCCCGCAAGATGACACTGGTCGATTGCTTCGCAAACCACGGGGCTTGCTCCAGAGCAAACACCGGCATTGCAGACTTCACCCTGCATGCACGGATCGCCGTCGTCGCAGGCCGTGCCGTCGGCGGCTGCCGGATCAGAGCAACTGCCGGTCTGCGGGTCGCAGACTCCCGCTGCATGACACTGGTCGAGCGGGCTGCATATTACCGGATCCGCACCGCTGCACAGGCCCGCCCGGCAGCCGTCGGTCTGGGTGCAAAGATCGCCGTCGTCGCAGGCCGTGCCGTCGGCGGCGGCCGGATCAGAGCAGCTACCGGTCTGCGAATCGCAGACTCCCGCAACATGACACTGGTCGAGTGGGCTGCATATTACCGGATTCGTCCCGCTGCACACGCCCGCCTGGCAGCCGTCGGTCTGGGTGCACAGATCGCCGTCGTCGCAGGCCGTGCCGTCGTCGGCGGCCGGATCAGAGCAACTGCCGGTCTGCGAATCGCAGACTCCCGCGATGTGGCACTGGTCGAGTGGGCTGCATATTACCGGGTTCGTCCCGCTGCACACGCCCGCCTGGCAGCCGTCGGTCTGGGTGCATAGATCGCCGTCGTCGCAGGCCGTGCCGTCGTCGGCGGCCGGATCCGAACAGCTTCCGGTCTGCGGGTCGCAGACTCCCGCGATGTGACATTGATCGCTTGGGCTGCAGCTTACCGGGTTCGACCCGCTGCACACACCCGCCTGGCAGCTGTCGGTCTGGGTGCAACTGTTGCCGTCATCGCATGCAAGGCCGTCAGCAAACGGCCTGCAGCCGTCGCAGCAGACATCCTGGCTGTCACAAACACAGGCCGCTTGAGCGGACATGACGTTGGTGTGGGTCCAGGTGTGGCTGTCGCCGGATACCACCCAGCTATATGTTCCCACCTTGAGCCCCTCACCGAACCAGGGGTCCATGTAGTACATATCGTTGCCCTCGATCCCGCGCCCGACCAGAAAGTGACCGCCGCCGCTCGACCACCCCCAGCGAAAGATGAACGGGCGATGGGCTGCGGCCTCGCTGACAACCTCGGCCTGGGAATAAACTCGATAAAGCCCGCTACTGCTCACTCCCCAGTGGGATAGAATGTCCTGGATGCTGCCGGCCGTGCCCCAGTTGTAGTTCCAGTAGTTGCAGCCCTGCGAGGGATCGACACAGCAGTCCAGCGACCCGAAGTCGTGCCAGGTGGCCACTACCCGGGTATAGTCGGCGATAGTGCATTCGGCCACGTCCGAGCCGTAGTAGAGCAGAACCGCCCGGCTGGTGCCCGCCCAGCACCATTGGTCTTGCTCCTGGAAGACTTGGGGCACGGCCAGTACGTCGGCCCGCGCCCGAGGTGGACACAAACCCGCAAGCAGCACCAGGGCAGCTAGTCCCGAAAATATTCTGCGGGTCGTCATGGCCGCACCCCGCGAGAATTATCCGAAACAGCCCTGAACCGACGTTCGATGATCTCGACCAGCCTGCTCCAGTCGATGGTCGCCATGGTCCCCAGTTTCAGGAACATGCGGGCCGACTGGAGCGGGTAGATCCGGCCGGCTTCCGGCTTAGCGGTGTTTGCAGACACCAGCAGCAAATCGGAGTGCAACTGGAATAAGCGCAACAAGAAAACCTGCTGTCCGGAATCCTCGGCAATACCCTGGCGCATGAAATCTTCGAGTTCGCGGGCCAACCGGGCCGCCCCGATCTCGACCACTTCACAATGTCCGCCGGCGCAATCCACGGTCAGCAAAGCCTGGTAGCGCCCGTCGACCAGAACCGGTACTCTATAGACATCGAGCAACTCGATCTTGGCGGAATCCCGGCCGGCATCGGCGGTGAAACTCTTTGGGGAAACCGTAGCCATCCTGACAGGTACACCGGCGCTCGCCCGCTCGAAGTCGGCGCGCCCGGAAAAACCGTAACCTGCTTCCTGGCCCATGGGGATCTTGGCAAGCCATTCAGAAAGCGCCTGACCGGCCGCTTTAGCAACTTGCTGCCGGGACGACACAATGTCGCCCGGCCCATTGGATGCAAGCCCCGACACGGCCAGCATGATCGTGACCAGAGACAGAAAAAATACAACTCTGATCTTCAAAGTGGGCTCCTTGGAAATGAAAACTATTTGTAGGTCTTTTGCCGCAAGCCGGCCCAGAGCAGCCCTACCCATAGCAGCCAAATCAGCCCAAAAGCCGGGGAGTCGTCCGTCACCGTAGCGCAACCCGTTCGGGGTTGTTCGGCAGCGGAAGCCAGCGGTTGATTACGTGAGGCGCTGGTTGTTACCGGCCGCATGACCCTATGGCTTGGCGAAATCTGGCGTGCTTTCGGCAGGCGCATAGGCTGCGTGTCGAAGGCCAGCCTCACGGGCTCGGGATCGAGAGTGCGGTATGCGCCTATCTTACGCGCGCGCACGTCCATGACATGGCTTCCCGGCGGCAGCCAGCGCTTGACCATCACGCTAGCCCCTCTTTTGAACGGCGACCAGGCCCCGCCATCGACGCGGTACTGTATCTCGAGATCCTGCCCGGGGCCGGTCAACTCCACGCCCTCGGGACCGACGGATGCGATGCGCACTCTCGTATCGACCGCCGGCGGAGGCGGCGAAAAGCCGAGGTCCGCGTAGATTGACATGAACTCGTAGTAGCCGCTTCCGGCCCGCTCCAGGTCGCCCTCGAGCGCCTTGATGTCGAGTACGAATCCCTGCAGATCGGGAATGGCAATCTCGCCCATGGTGCCGGTAAGCATCGGCAAGAACATTTCGATCAGTTGCGGCACTACGCTCTTGAGCGTGTCCGTGTCCTCGGCCAGCAACTCGTTGTGGGATACCTGAACGTTGTCCACCGTGACGCTGTTCTCGTCCAGGATTGGCAGCACCGAGTTATCGGCGGTGAACTCGAGGCCCAGGTCAACCCGGATGTCCTGAGAGAGCGACAGAAACAGCTCCCAGCGCCCCTGGATCTTGGCCCAGAAGTCCATCCTGAAATCGGGCAAGAAAACATACAGGATCGGCTCATCGATCGAGCCGTCAGCTAAAAATGTGCCCGCCCCTACCTCGATATAGGGCACACCCTGGGGCTTTATGCGCATCTTGACCGGAACGTTCTCGCCGTCGGTGAGCAGGTTCAAAGACGGTATGAATAGCGCAAGAGTCCCCGAGGAAATCTGATCGATTCCGTAGGAGTCGATCGAAAGGCACAGCAGGCCGCTGCGCCATAGTTGATAAAAGAAATGATCGAGGTACTTGTCGGTGATGGCAACTCCCACCATGTATGACTCGCCCGTGCCCGGCACTATCCCTTGAAAGTTCATCGCCGGAGCGAGACCAACCGGAGGAATGTCTTGCGGGTCGGGATCGGGCAAGCAGCCGTCCAGGTCGGCGTAGGTTCCGCCGATCAGGCGTACCTCGAGCCCGTTGCTGCGCACGAACGGGTGCTGCTGCGGTTGCTGGGCCTGGCCCAGGGCGACCAGCAGGTCAACCGCCGCATCGTTGGTGGGATCGACGCTCGAAAGCTGCTGGCCGAGATCCAGCGTGCCCACCAGCCCCTGGGGCTTGATCAGGCAGTTGCCCGAGGCCTCGCAGTAACCGTCGCCGTTGCAACTCGATCCGGCCGGGCAACCGCCGCTGTAAAAGTCGCACGGCAGGCAAGTCTGCTGCTTGACCAGGTCTGAGATCGAGCTACCAAGCTGGCTGGAAATAGCCAGGTTCAAGATGCTGGTCAGGCCGTCCTTGAGAAGCTCCATGATCTGATCGAAGACCACCGGGCACTGGATGTCATAGTCGGACGACTCGATGCTGATATCCAGGTTGGTTACCTCGAAGTGCACGAAATCGGAATCGGGATCGACTTTGAGAACGACCTGGGCCGAGATCGGTTTATCGTGGATCTGCAGCGGAAAGTCGCAGTGGACCGGCACGATGATGGTCGTATCCATCGAGATACTGCCGTCCACGTCGATATGGCCGTCGAAGCCGATCGTGTCGGTCGGCACCAGCGACAGATGGGCGTCCTTGATGTCGATTTGCAGCGGGCATGGTGTCTGGCAGATATCGACATCGGTCACCAGGACATCTATCGACTGGGGAGGGATATCGAACTGCAATCCGTCAGCCAGCAGAGAATCCAGGATGTCGGACAGGTTGGCCTCGATGAAATCGAAAGCCGAGCGCTCCAACCTGAGCTGGACGCCGTCGTAAACCCGTGGTTGAGCCGGAAAAGGCCCGGACAAAGGGGCCGCGCATCCGCCGCAACTGTTGTCCGCACAGGCTGTAGCCAGCAGCAAGGCGATCAGGCCTCCCAGGATGGTCCTGCGGGGAGAGCGTGCCATCGTCAATCCTCCCGTTTTAGTATTCGTGGCATATTACCACACCCGTCGGGTCACAACAACACAGCCTGTGCTCGACAGGGATGGCCCTAGTGACCGCCGGGGATAGCGGGCGCACGGGAACCATTCGGCTTGGCGGGCTTGGCGGGACTCTTTGTGCCGGGATTTGCCGGGGTCTTGGGTTTGGCAGGCACAGGGGTTTTCGGAGCAGCCTCGTCGGTTTTCGCCGCGGGCTTGGACTTACGTACCGTCCAGATGGTCTCGAAGGGGATCACCCCCTCCTGTCCGTCGACCTTCTTGAGCCTGACGCCGAAGTAGACGCAGCGTATGAACTTGCCCTCGATGACCGAGCCCTTTGTCTCTACCTTTATCGCATCCCCGGTTTTGAACTTGCAGAAGATCTTGAACTGCCCTGGCACCGGCTTTGAATTCTCCTGGGCCCTGCGCAGGGCAAGGGCCTTGGCCTTTTCTTGTTCGGCCTTCTTTTGCTCGGCTTTTTCTTTTTCGGCTTTTTCTTTTTTCTCCATCTCGGCCTTACGCTGTGCCTCGAACTCTACCTTCTTGCGTTCTTCCTCACGCTGCCTTTTCTCGAGCGCCAGGCGGGCGCGGCGCTGCTTGCGGGTCTCTTTGGCCGGAGCCTTTACGTGTGCAGCGGGAGCGGGTTCGGCCGGAGCGGGTTGTTTCGCATTCGGTATCGCCGGTGACTTGGCCGGCGGTTCGGCCGGCAACCCAGGCACTGCAGGAACGGCAGGGCCCGGCTGCAGGAACGGCGCCTGCTGACCGCTGAAGCGGATCCCGGTGGCATGAACCACCGTGCAACTCTTGTTGTAGAAAAAGGTATACAGGCTCGTAACGTCCACGACCACGTCGATCAACGCGTCGGCGTTGACTTTCAGGCGGGCGTCCTCGAGAGCCGTCGTCAGTGAAGCGTCCGTCGAAAAGGGAATGAACAAAATGCTCTGGATGCAGCTTTCGCCGGTGGTCTTGCCGGTTTCCTGGTAAGGCCGGTTCTCAATCGGCGTCGTCGACGGAGTCACCAGCAAAGGCCCGACACAACCCGTGGCCGCCAGTAAAATCCCCAAACTCGTAAGAGCGATAACCTTCTTCTGTGGCGACATCATCAGAAACCTCCCGCTAGATCGCATGCTCGATTAGTTGCCTATCGGAAAACCACCCGACTTGCAAGTGATCACCAACTACTGCGGGAAACTGTTGGATCCCGGGCCGCGCGGCTGTATAACTATTCTGCAGGGCGGGAGGACATCAAAAGGAGCATGTCATGGCACTCGGTTACGATCTCAGCGAGGACCAGCAGATCCTGAGAGACAGTGTGCGAAAGTTCGCGGAGAGTGAAATCAAGCCTTTAGCACGGGAACTCGACGAAAAGGAGGAGTTCTCGTACGAGACGATGAAAAGCATGGGCGAGATGGGCCTGTTCGGCGTGGTCGTATCGCCGGAATACGGCGGGCAGGGCCTGGATTACGTCTCCTACGTCATCGCCACCGAGGAGATCGCCCGTGTCGACGGCTCACACGCCGCCACCGTGGCTGCCGGCAACTCGCTGGGTATCGGCCCGCTCAAATACTTCGGCTCCGAAGAACAGAAGAAGAAGTACTTGCCGTTGCTGTGCAGCGGCAAGAACCTATGGGGATTTGGACTGACCGAACCGAACGCCGGTTCGGATGCAGGCGGGTCGAAGACGACGGCCGTTCTGGACGGAAACGAGTGGGTCATCAACGGCTCAAAGATCTTCATTACCAACGCATCTACCGACATATCTTTGGGAGTTACGGTCCAGGCTGTCACCGGCAAGCGTGAGGACGGCCGGCCGGAACTCTCCTGCATTCTGGTCGAAAACGGCACCCGCGGCTTCGAAGCGCGCCCGATGCACGGCAAGCTGATGTGGCGCTCATCGAACACTTCGGAGCTGTTCTTCGACGACTGCCGCGTGCCCAGGGAAAACCTGCTTGGCAAACAGGGTGACGGTTTTCACCAGATGCTGGCCACTCTCGACGGCGGCCGGCTGTCAATAGGTGCCATGGGCCTCGGTTGCGCTCAGGGAGCATTCGACCTGGCCATGAACTATGCCAGCGAGAGAGTTCAGTTCGGCAAGCCGATTTGCAAGTTCCAGGCGGTGGCTTTCAAGCTGGCTGATATGGCCATGGAGATCGAAGCGGCCCGCAACCTGATGTACAAGGCTTGCTGGCTGCACGACCAAAAGCGCCCTTTCGCCAAGGAGGCGGCCATGGGCAAGCTGTATTGCTCGGAGGTGGCCAGGCGCACGGCGACCCAGGCCGTTCAGATCCATGGAGGTTACGGGCTGATGAAGGAGTACGACGTCGAACGCTTCTACCGTGACGCCAAACTTCTGGAAATCGGCGAGGGCACCAGCGAGGTTCAGCGGATAGTCATCTCGCGCCATATCGGATGTTAGCTGACCCTTTTTCTTTGACAGTTTTGAAATGCCGTTGGTAACGTTTGGGAAATGCCGGGAGGTAGTATGAAAACTATCTTGGTCATGCTTTCTTTCTGCGGGCTGGTCGCCGCCGGGGCGCCCTGTGCGGCAGGCCAGGCTGATAAAGACGAAGCTCCAACTCCAGCTCATGCTTCCGACCTGAGCTATTCCTACCAGAGCCCATTGGTCGCCGGCGCGCTCTCCATCGTCCCCGGCCTGGGCCAGATGTATAACGGAGATTACGCCGTCGGCGGCATCGCAATGGCTTTCGACGCCGGTCTTTACCTCGCGGCCGCTGCCTACGCCGGCCTTTTTGAACCAAACAAAAACAATACTTTAACCTTCGAATCGGCCTTTTTGTTGGCGGCGGCGATTGGGGTCCACCTCTTCTGCGTCTTCGATGCAACCATGGAAGCCTCGCGGCGCAACGAGAACCTCGAGCGCTGGTCGGTGATGCTCGATCCCCAAGGAGAGCGATTCGCCCTGGCCTACCAGTTACGCTTCTGATTAGCCCGTGTCGCAAGCACACCACAAGCCGTTCTTCGCCCGCATCTGGCCGGCCAGTCTTGCCAACCTGGTATTCGCCGGCCTGCTGGCCGTTATCAGTTTCTCCGACGTACTGATTGCGCCGTACGGCGAGTGGGTCGTCGGCCAGCCGGCGCCGCGAACTTACCGAGCTCCGGCCACCCATCCTTCCATCGAGTCTGAGATTGAACGAGCCTACCCGGCTCCCCGGCGAATAATCGTCCGCCGCGGCCAGACGATCAACGAGGCCGACCTCGAAGATCTCGGACGTCTGGTTCCCGAGAGAAAACAATTCGACCCGCGGCTCGGCGGCGGGGTGCTAATCTTCTTTTTTCTGGCGTTGACTTTCTTCAACCTGGTGCTGCGCCGCTATCGAAGGCTGCTTCTCTTGCGCCTCAGATCCGTGGTATCGATGTACCTGGCTTTAGCCTTGAGCCTGCTGGCAGCAAGGCTGCTTCTGGACTACACCTCGTTGAGCATGTTCGCGGCGCCGATCTTTATTTGCGCCATACTATTCACTCCGCTGATCGGCCAGAACATGGCCTTTATCCTGCACCTTCTGGCGGTGGCGCTGATGGCGCCGATGATCGGCATCAACCGGGGCATGGTGCTCATTCCGCTGGTAAGCGGCTGGATTGCCATCCTGCTTCTCGGGCGCAAGAGCGGCCCGATGCGCATGCTGCTAGCCGCTTTCTGCGGCTCGGCCATAGGCGAGCTTTTTCTGGCGGGTTTGAGCCTTTTCACCCCCCTGGGCCTGGATCTGTCTATAAAGATCGGGGGAGACGTCGTCGGTCTGGCCGGCGGAGTCATGGCTTCCGGCCTGGCCGCGGGAATCTTGTCCTACCCTGTGGCTTTCATGTTCGGCCACATTTCGCCCTCGCGCCTGAGGAAGCTGCTGGTGCTCGATCATCCGCTCTTGAAAGACCTGGCTGAAAAGGCCCCGGGAACTTTCCAGCACTCGCTGGCGGTGGCCAACATGGCCGAGAAGATCGCCGACGACATCGGGGCCGATTCCGATCTGGTCCGCGCCGGGGCCTATTTCCACGATATCGGCAAAATACAACTGCCGACCTACTTCATCGAGAACCAGCAGGGCGAAAATCCCCACGACAAGATCCCGCCGCTGGAGAGCGCCTCCAAGTTGCGCTCGCACACCGAGGCCGGCGTCACTATCGCGCGGGGCGCCAACGTGCCGGAGCGAATCATCGATTTCATCATTGAGCACCACGGGCGTTCGACGATGGAGTATTTCATGGACAAGGCCTACAAGACCGACGGCAAGGTCCCGGCTGTAAGCGATTACAGTTACAACGGCCGCAACCCGACCAGCCGCGAAACAGCCATCCTGATGATTGTCGATTCGATGGAGGCAGCCTCGCGCACGCTCAAGGAACCCGCCCAGGCGGAGATCGAAAACCTGGTGCGGCGCATCTTGTTTTTCAAGCTGTTGCACGGCTACCTGGACGACTCGGGCTTGACCACCGGCGACTTGAAACAGATCGGCATCAGCCTGGTGAAGTTCCTTCAAGCCCAGTTTCACGTGCGGGTCGTCTACCCCTGGCAGAAGCAGGAGAATCAGCGCCCGCCTCTGCAAGTCATGACCGACACCCATGCCGGCGCGTGGGCGGACGGCTCTGCCCGGGTGGCCCAGCCGGTCGAACAACCGGCGGCACCCGTAGCGGCGGCACCCGCAACGGCGGCACCCGACGAGAGATCAAGGAGCAAGTCTGAATAGAGCAGTAATTCGCGCTGGTCGACTAATCCGGCTCGATGAAGCCGGCGACGATCTGCCGGACTATCTCCGGGTCGCGTATGTGGATGGCGGTGAAGTGAATGCCCATGCCGTTGTGTTTGGGATCGTCCCCGGCCACAACTCTTACGACCTCCCCCTCCATATCGAACTCAAGCATGCCGGATTTGCTCGGCAACTCGATAGTCAGATTCAGGTATGTTCCGACCTCGGGCGGCACGAAGGTGCGGATGAAAATCCCGTCGGGCGAGATGTCCGCGGCCAGGTTGCCGTACTCTTCGCCGTCAAGGCGATAGGTCACCATCACCGTCAAGGGCTTGCGCTTGGCAGAGCGCCGCGATTCATCTTGGCTTTTTATGGTCATGCTACCCCGAAGCTAACAAAAATCAGCTAGCGCCTCAAGCATTTGTGAAAGCCGCAGAAACCGGAAAATTGTGCTGCCATATCACCCGTTTTGGATATTATCCGCCTGCGTCCCTCTTTCTCCTGCTGCTCACGTATGGAATTTATTGAATCGAAATTTCAATTGTATTTGAAGCTGCCTTGCCAATCCACAACAAATCCAACGAGGTTTCCTGAGGCGTTTTCGCAGCAGAGAATCTCCAATGCTTATCGGCCTCAGTAGTTTCGTATATGTATGTCAGCCTGTATTTATTTGGTTTCAGTAATGAAAATATCCGACCCGCACAAATATATTTATCAGGAAAGCTTGAAGGCAATTTCTTGTTTTTCTTGAATTCTTTGTAATTATCGCTGCCTTTACGATCGAACAAATTGCTGAAGATCAATTTGTAGTCATCATAAACGAGAGCATCCATTTTGATGCTAATTTTGTCGTCTGGTTTCAGGAAATATGTTCTCCCGGTAAACAGACCCGCCTTGGGTGACCATGTACTATAACCACCTTCATAAGAATATTTTTTACCTTCCATATCCGTAAACTGAATGTTTCCTCCAACAAAGGTATCATCAATCAAAATTCTCAATGGCGATTTTCCGCGATTGAAAAATACAACTTCGAGATGAATTTCATCTCCTATAGAATAAGACGTCTTGTCTGTGAGAAGAGAGATCTGCAAGCTGCCAACCTGGCTTGAGGATCCGAGGGCTGTATTGATTGTCTGATCCTTTTGAGCGTAGGACTCGACGGGAGAAGCAATTAGTATCCCCAAAAAAATAATACAGCATAATATTGATAGGGCATAACCATGTTTCATAAGTTCTCCTTCCAGAATGGGGTCAGACCCCCTATTCATTCAGCCTGTGGTTCGGGCTTCAGTATCTTTTTCACTTTTTCACTGAGGATATCCATGGCAAACATGGCATTGAGGATTCGCAAGTTCTTGCTTGCTTCCTTCTCGTCCCAACGACTTCCGAAGGTCCAACTGCTCTTCTCCAAGAAGAAGTAATGGTCGAAGAAATACGGATAGGCGGCGTAGTGGCCTTCGATGAGATCATCGGTCTTGGTAGTCGATAGAAAGCGCTGGACATCTTCTGCCGCTTTCCGGAGGTATTCCTTACCCTCCGTGGCGTAGATCATCGCGGCAAGAGCGGCTCGCATTACCCAGACGTTTTTGCTCGATACAAATGGGGCGACCCCCGGTGCGTTCTTTGTCGTGAGTATTGGAGCCACCTGCAGAAGCAGCGCAGTCTGCCGTTCGAATCCCTTCTCGTCTTTGAGCTCCGTGATTATCTCCTTTTCAAGTATCCGTTTTGCTTCCTCCCCGTCTTTGGCCGCCCGAAATCTCAGACGGCTCACCGGGACCACGGAATCAAGATAGTATTCGTCTCGTTTTTCGCCCCAGTCCGTCCGCAGGACAAGGGTGCATCGTGTGCCTTCCCGAAAAGCCAGCAGCTTGCTTGGCCACATGAAGGTAGTCGCAGGAATCACGAGGGTCCGACCCACATACGAGCGCTGGCCGAGGATGACGGTCGTAACCTTGAACCGGAAACTGACATCCGCGGGATAACCCTCCGCGACAGCTGGGCGAGGTTTCACGTCTTTTCCCACGATCTGGCCGGCGACAATCAACTTGGGGTCATGACCGGCATAGATCGCGTGATCGAGCCGTTGGTTGACTGTCATGATATAGCCGAATGCCTCTCGCCCGAGAAGAGCAACGCCCACACACACAAGCGCACAAAATGTCCTCTTCATTTTGCTTTACTCCGCAGTTTCTTTCCCTTCGGTTTCTCGAACGGCTTGGCGATCTTCTTGAACTCCTTCACATCCATGAAGATCTGCCAGTGGGTCGGCCAGACGGAGTTTCCCTTGGTCACGCTGGAATCATACAGCTCGGTCTTGATCTCACCCTTGACCCAGATTCTGGTTCCCTCTGCAACATTCTTCAGGACGTCACCACGGAGGTAGAACGACCCGGTCGCCCCGTCGAGTTCGAGCTTGTACGGGCTGTGCGCTTTTACTGTTTTCTTCAGCACCCCGGTAAGCTCCGAGTCTCCCGCCTTGCACGGCATGGCGAGAACGATAAGAGCGAAACCTGCCAAAATGGCCGTTCTCATAATGTTTCCCCTCTTCTGCATTCACATTGCCCGGCACAGCACCCAGTAGTAAGGGTTGCCTTTCTTGTAGTTCGTCTCGATCTTCCCAAAACCGGCCGTCCGAAGTCGGGAGCGCAACTCATTCACTCTGAATGCGTAAAACGTCACGGGATGGACTTCCAGCTCCGTCTTGCCTTGCTTCTCTGTGATGTGTACCACCTCGGTCACGTGCGGCTCGGACCACTTGCTGGGAATGCTGGCATGGAAGATGAGCGTATGGTGTCCATCTTTGTCGTCCTGCGTGGGGCCGGGAAACCAGGAGTCGGGCTGGGTACGGAACCACTCCCATGATCTGGTATCGAGATAGAAATGCCCTCCATCCCGTGTGACCTTCCGAATTGCCCCGAAAGCCTGGACCATGGATTTTTCACCGCGGCAATGGCCGATGGCATTGCCGTGGCACATCACGAAATCGTACCGACGCGAGAGCTTGGCAGGCAACTCGTGCCAGGCGGCCACGCTGAACGGGATGCGAAGCCCGGCAGCGCGGGAATTGCGCCGCGCCAGCTTGATCATCCTGGGGCTGATATCGCTGCCGTGAACGGCAAAGCCGGCGTTCTTCAAAACAATCGCAGAACGCCCCTCACCGCACGCGCAATCCAGGATCGTTTTCGGCCTAAACCTGTCGATAGCCGTCTGACACCCGGGATTGACCACCGCCCGGCCGTGCTCGGCGACAATGAAACGGGCGTAGTCCTCAGCGAAATCGTCGAATTCGGCTTCTGTCTTCTTCCAACTCATCTTTGTTCAGAGTACTGCATGTCGAGTATTGGTCATTTTGATCCTTCTTCCCCTGCTTCCAGAAACTCCACCGCAATTTGCGCCAGGCGCGTTGTCTTCACATACCCGCGCCGGACCACAAGCGCGATGGTAAGAAACGCCAGTGCAAAACCGGTCAAATACATGGGGTAAGCCGGTCCGTCCTTGGTGCAAAAGGCCACCAGGCCGACGAACATCCCCACCAGCCACACCGGCAACGCGATCAGCGCGCCAATCACGGCTTCCCCGAGTATCAAGACCATCACGGCCTTAGTCTGGCGTTTGCCGCACTTCGGACACGGGTACAAGCGGGTGAAGTTCAAAGCGTTGCGTTTAGCGACTTCAGGCGCTTCGGCAACGGCGGCGTCAGCTGCACTCTTTCGAAAAAGAAAAAAAGGCGCCTCTTTAATTGCGGTTCCGCTTGCCACAACCTCGACCGGAGCACGGTGGCCGCACTTCTCGCAGACGAAGTCGGTCCTGACCATTTCCGTAGAGGTCGCCGCGTACTTCGCGCCGATTGGGACATGAACGGGCATTAGTGTTCATCTAACATTCTGCGAAGATGCAAGCAAGCCGATCGAGGCCTCGCCGTTTGCCGCGT
>Ga0315535_1000208_pt1 | contig 40311 bp, 35 predicted proteins | sample SalMarSW160220MG_2_FD_203092 | JGI IMG/M metagenome (GOLD analysis project Ga0315535, IMG submission 203092) | Salt marsh sediment microbial communities from the Plum Island Ecosystem LTER, Massachusetts, United States - Salt Marsh Sediment SW1602-20 ... | reverse complement strand
CCGATTTATAAACATTTTCCAATTTTCCGTTTGTAAGCAGTAAAACTTTTTTGCCAGTCAGGTTTAAAGACTGCAGAAAATTTTGGAAGTCTTTAGTTTTTGGCTTCTCAAAAGTAAAATCTTCAACTACAATCAGTTGCTCATCTTCTACTTTATGGCTTAGCGCTGATTTTCTAGCTAGTTTCTTAACCTTTTGTGGCAAATCCTGTCTATAATCTCTTGGGCGAGGGCCAAAAATTGTACCGCCGCCAATCCATAGAGGTGATCTAGTTGTCCCAGCACGGGCACCGCCTCTTCCTTTCTGCTTCCAAGGCTTTTTTCCTCCGCCTCTAACTTCGCTCCTTTCTTTTGCTTTGTGGGTTCCCTGTCTCTGATTAGCGAGATAAGATTTTACCGACAAATAAATAGCATGATCATTTGGTTCAACGCCAAATATGCTATCTGAAAGCTCAACTTTCTTTCCCGAAGATTTACCGTCAATTTTATAAATATCCAATTTCATCTTTTTACCAAATTACTTCATTAATAGGCCTAAGGCTTGATCAATTCCACATAAGAATTTATTGCGCCTGGCACTGCGCCCTTTACGAGAATTAAATTCTGTTCGGGCAAAACTTTTATCACGCTAAGATTTGATACGGTTACATTCCCATAGCCTTTTCTACCAGCCATTCTCGTACCTTTAAAAACTCTTGAAGGATATGAGCTTGCGCCGATTGAACCAGGAGCTCTGAGCCTATCACTCTGTCCGTGAGTGGTTCCTCCAACACCGCCGAAACCATGTCTTTTCATTACACCCTGAAAACCTTTTCCTTTGCTTTTGCTTCTGACTTTTATCTTTTCGCCCTCTTTAAATAAATCAACCTTTAGTTCATCACCGATTTTGAATTCAGTTCCAGCCGGAAATCTAAATTCTCTTAAAACATGAGTTGGCTTAAGCTCATTTTTCTTAAATTGCCCCAAAACAGGTTTGCTGATATTTTTTTCTTTCCTATCACCAAAACCTAACTGTAAAGCTTCGTAACCATCCTTATCTTTTTTTCTGACAGCTACAATTTTACAAGGACCGGCTTGAATAACAGTCACAGGAATCAGGTCTCCCTGGGCATCAAAAACGCTCGACATTCCTAATTTTTTACCAATTATACCGGACATCTTAATTCACTCCAAAATTCATTAAAGCTTAATCTCAATATCAACGCCTGCCGGTATGTCAAGTTTACTTAGAGAATCGACAGTTTTGTTGTTTGAGTTATGTATATCAATAATTCTTTTATGTGCTCTTGTTTCAAACTGTTCACGTGATTTTTTATCGACGTGAGGAGATCTTAAAACCGTATAAAGAGTTCTTTTAGTTGGCAGTGGAATTGGTCCTGAAACAACAGCTCCAGTACTCCTTACTGTTTTAATAATTTTTTCAGTTGACTTATCAATCAAAATATGATCGTATGATTTTAGTTTTATTCTAATCTTTTGACCAGCCAATTTTAAGATACTCCTTTTTATTATTAGACACGAAAAGGAAGTTGTTAAGCCTCCTTATCGGTCTTTTCATATATCTTTATTCTAAAATCTTGGTTACAACTCCTGCACCAACTGTTCTTCCGCCTTCGCGGATAGCAAACCGCAATCCTTCTTCCATAGCGATTTCCGAAATAAGCTCAACACTAAGCTTAACATTATCGCCAGGCATAACCATTTCTGTACCAGCCGGTAAAGTTGCTACTCCGGTAACATCTGTTGTTCTAAAATAGAACTGTGGTCTATAACCATTAAAGAATGGAGTATGTCGTCCACCTTCTTCTTTTGAAAGGATATAAACTTCACCTTCAAACTTTTTATGCGGAGTAATGGAACCTGGTTTCGCAAGTACCATTCCTCTTTCAATTTCAGCTTTATCTACACCCCTTAGAAGAATACCAGCATTATCGCCAGCCATAGCAGAATCGAGTTCTTTTCTAAACATCTCGATTCCAGTAACAACGGTTTTCTTGTGTACACCAAGTCCAATAAGTTCAACTTCTTCAGATAATTTAACCTGACCTCTTTCAACCCTGCCAGTAGCAACAGTTCCACGACCAGTAATTGAGAAAACATCTTCAACCGGCATTAGGAATGGTTTATCCGTATCTCTTTGAGGAACCGGAATATATTCGTCAACTGCCTTCATAAGATCCCAGATGCACTGAAATCTTGGATCATCTCCAGGAGCATTAGACGTTGCAGCTTCAAGGGCTTTTAAGGCAGATCCTTTAATAATTGGTATTTCATCACCAGGAAATTCATACTCATTTAAAAGATCTCTTAATTCAACTTCAACGAGTTCCAATAATTCAGGATCGTCAACCATATCAACTTTATTCATAAAAACGACTATCCTGGGCACACCAACCTGACGTGCAAGAAGAATATGCTCTCGTGTCTGAGGCATAGGGCCATCGGTAGCTGCAACCACTAGAATAGCTCCGTCCATCTGAGCAGCACCCGTAATCATATTTTTTACATAATCGGCGTGACCTGGACAATCTACATGAGCATAATGTCTATTTTCAGTTGAATATTCAACATGCGCAGTTGCAATAGTAATACCTCTTTCTCTTTCTTCAGGTGCATTATCAATACTGTCAAATGTTCTTACATTAGATAGACCCTTGGATGCGAGAGCCATTGTGATGGCAGCGGTTAAAGTAGTTTTACCATGATCAACGTGACCAATTGTTCCTACGTTAACGTGAGGCTTACTTCTATCAAATTTTTCTTTAGCCATCTTTTTCTCCTTTAAAATTTATTTAACAATAATTTTTTTACGCGGCAGTTGTTGTTTTACTTCCTGATTTTTCAGCAATTTCTTCAGCAATAGATTTTGGAACTTCAGAATAATGTAAGAACTGCATACTATAAATAGCTCGCCCCTGGGTCATTGATCTTAAAATAGTTGCATATCCAAACATTTCAGATAGTGGAACTATTGCCTTAATAACCTGGGCATCTTTCCTTGCCGAAAAACCTTCAATTTTTCCACGACGTGAATTTAAATCACCCATCACATCGCCTAAATATTCCTCCGGAGTTACAACTTCTACATCCATTATTGGCTCAAGAAGTATTGGTTTCGCTTTTTTAGCTCCGGCCTTAAAAGCCATAGACCCTGCAACTTTAAATGATACTTCATCCGAATCTACGTCGTGATAAGAACCATCATAAAGTTTAGCCTTAACATCAACCACCGGAAAACCAGCAACAACACCATTCTTTAATGCATCCTGGATTCCCGCAGAAACAGCAGGGATATATTCTTTTGGTACAACACCACCAACAATTGCATTTATAAATTCATAGCCTTTGCCCGGCTCATTAGGACTTAATTCGATCCAAACGTGTCCAAATTTACCGCGTCCGCCAGACTGCTTAACAAACTTTCCTTCTGATTGAACCGACTGAGTTATAGTCTCTCTATAAGCAACCTGCGGTTTACCCACATTTGCATCCACCTTAAATTCACGTTTCATTCTATCAACAAGAATCTCAAGGTGAAGTTCACCCATTCCACTAATCAACGTTTGGCCGGTTTCTTCATCAACTTTAATTCTAAAAGTTGGGTCTTCATCAGATAATTTAACCAGCGATTCCGAAAGTTTATCCTGATCAGCTTTTGTCTTAGGTTCAATAGCAATCTGAATAACAGGCTCAGGAAATACTATTTTTTCAAGCATTACTGCATCATCTTCAGTACAAAGAGTATCACCTGTTCTAGTAAACTTCAGGCCGACGGCTGCTGCTATATCTCCAGCTCTAACTTCACTAATTTCTTCTCTATGATTTGCATGCATTTGCAGAAGTCTGCTTATTCTTTCCTTTTTATCGCTTACAGAATTATAAATATACGAGCCTGCTTTCAAAGTACCGGAATAAACTCTGAAAAAAGTGAGTTTACCTACAAATGGATCCGTCATAATTTTAAATGCTAACGCCGTAAATTTCTCTTTCTCATCAATTTTTCTTTTTATTAAATCATTCATACCAGCGTGATGTGCTTCAATCTCCTTAAAATCAACCGGAGAAGGTAAGTAATCTACAACCGAATCAAGCAATCTCTGTATACCTTTATTCTTAAAAGCAGAGCCGCAAAGTACCGGAACGATTTTTAGTTCAATTGTTGCCTGTCTGAGAACAGTTTTAACTTCATCTTCCGTGATCTCTTTTCCTTCAAGATATTTTTCAAGCAGAGTATCATCAACTTCAGAAACGGCTTCGAGCATTTCCGTTCTGTATTTTTTAGCAATTTCCATTAAATCATCAGGAATTTCGATATCATCAAAGGTAGCTCCGAAAGTTTCTTCATGAAACATTCTTGCTTTAAATGTAATAAGATCAATAACACCAGTGAACATATCCCCCTCACCAATAGGGAGATTAATCGGAATAGCATTCGCACCGAGACGTTCTTTCATCATTTCTACCGCGTGATAAAAATCAGCTCCTGTTCTATCCATCTTATTAATAAAAGCGACACGTGGAACTTTATATTTGTCAGCCTGTCTCCACACAGTTTCAGATTGAGGCTCCACTCCCCCAACAGCGCAAAAAAGAGCAACAGCTCCATCCAGAACTCTCAAAGATCTTTCAACCTCAACGGTAAAATCAACGTGTCCCGGTGTATCAATTATGTTGATCTGATGGTCATTCCAATAACAGGTTGTAGCAGCGCTGGTAATAGTAATTCCACGTTCTTTCTCCTGTTCCATCCAATCCATAGTAGCAGCACCATCGTGAACTTCACCCAATCTATGCAATTTACCTGTATAGAATAATATTCTTTCGGTAGTTGTAGTCTTTCCCGCATCTATATGCGCCATGATTCCAATGTTACGCACTCTCTCTATATTTACCTTATTAGCCATATTTTCCTTTTCTCTTTACCGTTATCTTATTGTTTTTACCATTTAAAATGTGCAAATGCTTTATTCGCTTCAGCCATTTTGTGAACATCTTCTTTCTTTTTTACAGATGATCCATCATTATTTGAGGCAGCAATTAATTCAGAAGCAAGTTTCATCGCCATTGATTTCTCGCCTCTTTGTCTAGCGTAAGTTTTAATCCATCTCATAGCAAGGGCGGTTCTTCTTTCGCTCCTTACCTCGGTGGGTACTTGATAAGTTGCACCCCCAACTCTTCTGCTTCTGACTTCAATTACAGGCTGGGTATTAGTTAAAGCTTTCTTAAAAATTTCCAGTCCTGGTTTTTTTGTTTTTTCTTCGATAATATCAAAAGCCGAATAGACTACATTTCTAGCCTTAGCTTTTTTGCCATCATACATAATTGTATTTATAAATCTTGAAACCATCACATCATTAAATTTCGGATCAGGTTTTAATAAAGATTTAGCTGCTCTTTTCTTTCTCATAACTTATTTTGCTGCTTTAGGTTTTTTAGCTCCATATTTCGATCTTCCTTTTTTTCTATCTTCAACACCGCTTGTATCAAGTGTACCTCGAATGATATGATAACGAACTCCGGGAAGATCTTTTACTCTTCCACCTCTGATTAATACAATCGAGTGCTCCTGCAAGTTGTGTCCTTCGCCAGGAATGTAAGCTGTAACTTCCATACTATTTGTAAGCCGAACTCTTGCTACTTTTCTTAATGCCGAGTTCGGTTTCTTAGGAGTAGTAGTATAAACTCTTGTGCATACTCCTCTCTTTTGTGGACAATTTTCAAGTGCCGGTGCTTTCTTTTTCGCCAAAATGCTGACCCGGCCTTTTCTTACTAACTGGTTTATAGTTGGCACACAATTCTCCTAAAACTGGTCAAATCAAAAAAAATTCAGACTTCTAATATAGGTTTTCTTAAAAAGCCAGTCAAGAAGGCTCGAAAATAATTTGCTTATTTTTGTTCGAATTCGGCAAAAAAATCCGGTTCTTGTTTAAGGAACCGGATTTGAAAAAAGCTCAAATTACGCTTGAATTTTCTCTTCTTCCGCAGGTGTTTCTTCGGTTGTTTCCTCTGCAGCAAGTATAATATTTCTGTATTTTTTCAATCCACTTCCTGCGGGAATAAGGTGCCCCATAACAACATTCTCCTTTAGCCCCAGTAAATGGTCTACTTTTGCTTCGGTTGCTGCGTTTGCCAGCACTTTAGTAGTTTCCTGGAATGATGCAGCTGAGATAAAGCTTTCTGTTGATAAAGCCGCCTGAGTAATACCAAGTAAAATATGCTCAAAAGTTGCCGGTTCTGCATCCCGCGCAACAATAGTCTTTTTACTCTTCTTTTTAAGGTCGGAATTAATTTCTCTCAACTCACTCTTTTCAATTAATTGACCATCTTTAAGTTTTGAATCACCTTTATCTTCAAGGAAAACCATTGAAGTAACATTCTGGTTTTCCAAAATAAATTCAACTCTATCAACAATGTCCTCTTCGAGGAATCTAGTATCCCCGGGTGAAACTATTTTGATCTTCTGAAGCATTTGTCTAACAATAACTTCTATATGTTTATCGTTAATTTTAACACCCTGCAATCTGTATACATCCTGAATTTCATTCACAAGATATTCCTGCACTGCACTTGTTCCTTTAATTTTAAGAATATCGTGAGGATTAATTGGTCCATCAGTAATTTTTTCTCCGGCAGGTATTTCATCACCTTCCTGAACCAGAATGTGTTTTCCTAATGGCACATTATATTTTTTCTCATCGGATTTATCTGGGGCAATTACAATAATTTCCCTTGAGCCTTTCTTTCTTACCCCGAATTTTACAACACCTTCAATTTCTGAAACAATTGCCGGTTCCTGTGGACTTCTTGCTTCAAAAAGTTCAGTAACTCTGGGGAGACCACCAGTGATATCCCTGCTTTTTGTAGCAGATTTTGAAATTTTTGCTAAGATTGTTCCTGCAGTTACAGTTTCGCCTTCATCTACCGACAAGTATGCACGAGTTGGTATATTGAATATCTTCTTTTCTCCATTATCAGATTCAATAGTAATGCTTGGGGTTAAAGTCTTGTCCTTGGATTCAATAACAACTTTTTGAACGTGACCGGTTTGTTCATCTGTTACCTGCTGAATTGTAGCTGAGTCTATCATATCCACAAATTTCACAATACCATTTATATCTGAAAGAATTACAGAATTATATGGGTCGTGATTGTAAAGCGGCTGGCGCTTTTTAACAGTTGCTCCATTCTCAACCAATACTTCAGCACCATACGGAATATCGAATTTTTTGATCTGACGATTATTATCGTCATAAATTCCCAGAACGCCTCTTCTTCCAGTAACTACCTTAACTTTACCAAGGAAATCTGATTTTTCGACAAATGATATTCTTTCGAATTTTACAACACCATCTACAGTAGATTCAACCTGGGATTGGCTCGCAATACGTGATGAAGTACCACCCAGGTGGAAGGTTCTTAGGGTGAGCTGAGTACCAGGTTCACCAATTGATTGGGCTGCAATAATACCAACGGCTTCGCCTATCTCAACCATTTTGCCATTGGTAAGATTTCTTCCATAACACTTTGCACAAACTCCACGTTTAGATTCACAAGTCAGTACAGTTCGAATATAGACTGATTCGATACTTGAGTCTTCAATTCTGTCGGCAATCTCTTCAGTTATCATATCACCAGCAGCAACAATTAGATCATCAGTACGAGGATCAAACACATCTTCCTGAGCTGTTCTGCCCACGATTCTTTCTCCAAGTGGTTCCCGTTCTTGTTCAACATCTTTCAATGCAGTTACTTCAATTCCAAGAATTGTTCCGCAATCTTCCTCCGTTATGATTACATCCTGCGAAACATCGACGAGCCTTCTGGTTAAGTATCCTGCATCCGCAGTTTTTAACGCGGTATCTGCTAGACCTTTTCTTGCCCCGTGGGTAGAAATAAAGTATTCGAGCACAGACAGACCCTCTTTAAAGTTTGCAACAATCGGGTTCTCGATAATTTCACCTGCCTGCCCTAATAAGCTTTTCTGAGGTTTCATCATTAAGCCCCTCATTCCAGCAAGCTGTCTTACCTGTTCCTGTGAGCCTCGTGCGCCAGAGTCAACCATCATATGGAGAGAATTAAACCCATTATTATGAATTCTGATTTTTTCCATTAGGGCACGTGCAACGTCATTAGTAGTGTGAGTCCAAACGTCAATGATTTTATTATAACGTTCAGCATCAGTAATAACACCTTGTTCATGCTCATTAAGAATTGATTCAACTTTCTTATTTGCTTTAGAAATAAGATTTTCTTTTTCATCAGGAATAATCATATCTGCATAGCTTACTGATAAACCGCCAGCAGTTGAATATCTGAATCCAAGATCTTTAAGGTCATCGAGAAATTTCGCTGTAGTTTTATTACCCATCTTCATAAACATCTGACCAATAAAGCCGCCAAATGTTTTCTTGATCAAAAGTTGATTAAAGAATCCCATTTCTTTAGGAACGATCTGATTAAAGATAACTCTACCGGTTGTTGTTTCCAGGATCTCACCATTTATTCTGACTTTGACTTTTGCATGAAGCGAAACAACTTTCGAATCATAAGCAATAATAACCTCCTCAGGAGATGCGAACAACATTCCTTCTCCCTTTTCACCCTCTTTAAACTTGGTCAAGTAGTAACAACCCAAAACTATATCCTGTGTAGGTACAACAATCGGGCTGCCATTTTGAGGTGAAAGTATATTATGACTGCTTAACATCAGCAGCGATGCTTCAAGCTGTGCTTCATATGAAAGAGGGACGTGAACGGCCATTTGGTCTCCGTCAAAATCAGCGTTGAACGCAGTACATACCATTGGATGCAATTGAATAGCACGCCCATCAATTAGTACAGGCTGAAACGCCTGAATACCAAGTCTGTGAAGTGTGGGAGCGCGGTTCAACAATACAGGATGGCCATCAATTATTTTCGCAAGAATATCCCAGATAACAGGGTCCTTTCTGTCAACTACTTTTCTCGCGCTCTTAACTGTCTTGTTGTGACCTCTTTCAATTAACTTTCTTATTATAAAAGGTTTAAACAATTCAACAGCCATATCCTTTGGAAGCCCGCACTGATGAAGTTTTAATTCAGGACCAACAACAATTACGGAACGTCCGGAGTAATCAACTCTCTTTCCAAGAAGATTCTGACGGAAACGTCCTTGTTTCCCTTTAAGCATATCGCTTAAAGATTTCAAAGGTCTGTTGTTATCGCTTCTTACAGCGCTTCCTCTTCTTGAATTATCGAATAAAGCATCAACGGACTCCTGAAGCATTCTTTTTTCATTTCGAAGAATAACCTCGGGAGCTTTAATGTCAATTAATCTCTTTAATCTGTTATTTCTGATTATAACTCTTCTATAAAGATCATTGAGGTCACTGGTAGCAAATCTTCCTCCTTCAAGAGGAACCAGCGGTCGTAACTCCGGTGGAATGATTGGAATATAATTAAGTACCATCCATTCAGGTTTATTTGGAACCTTGCCGGATTTTTCTTTAAATGCTTCAAGCACTCTTAATCTTTTAAGAAGGTCAGCTTTTTTCTGTTGGGAAGTTTCAACTTTCAGCTGATCTCTCAATTCCTTAGAAAGTTTTTCAACATCAGTATTTTTAAGAATATCTTTTACAGCATCGCCGCCTATTTTTGCAACAAATTTATTAGAATCGGAATTATCCAATTTCTCATTACCGGCAGGAAGTGAATTCAAAACTTCGAAATATTGATCTTCTGAAATTAAGTCTAGCCTGCTTAACCCAGTTGGTCCAGGATTTATGACTACATAAGACTCGTAGTAAATTATCTTTTCTAATTCTTTTAGACTGACACCAATAATATTACCGATCTTGGATGGCTGAGCCCTGAAGAACCAGATATGAACAACAGGCACTGCGAGCGCTATATGTCCCATCCTCTCGCGTCTAACACTTTTTTGAGTAACTTCAACACCACACCTATCGCAGATAATACCCTTATAACGAATTCTTTTGTATTTCCCGCAATAACATTCCCAATCGCGTGTCGGACCAAAAATCTTTTCACAAAATAGTCCATCTTTCTCAGGACGGAAAGACCGATAATTAATTGTTTCCGGTTTGGTTACTTCTCCATAAGATCTTGAAAGTATGTCATCTGGACTAGCTAACCCTATCGTGATATTATTTATATCACGCATTGCATTTTCTTGAATTCTATATGGCATAATTTTTATCTCCTAATTTCTAAGTGAAATGTTCAACTGTTAATTAATTTTTATATCGAGACCCAGACCCTGGAGCTCTTTAATTAATACGTTGAACGATTCAGGAATATTTGGTTCCTGTAAATTTTCACCTTTTACAATTGCTTCATATACTTTTGCTCTACCTGCAACATCATCGCTTTTTACAGTAAGAATTTCCTGCAGGATATTTGCAGCACCATATCCTTCCAGTGCCCAGACTTCCATTTCTCCGAATCTCTGGCCACCGAATTGAGCCTTTCCACCTAATGGCTGCTGCGTAATGAGGGAGTAAGGTCCAATCGATCTGGCATGTATTTTATCATCAACCAGATGACTGAGCTTTAGCATATAAATGTATCCGCAGGTAACTTTTTGATGGAATTTTTCTCCGCTTCTTCCATCAATCAATGTTGTTTTACTACCTCTTTCCAGATCAGCTTTTTCAAGCCATTCATCAACATTTTCGATTTTAGCACCATCAAAAATCGGGGTTGAAAATTTAACACCCAGCAATTTTCCAGCCCAACCAAGAGCAGTTTCATATAACTGTCCAAGGTTCATACGAGATGGTACTCCCAGGGGATTAAGAATAATATCAACAGGAGTTCCATCCGGTAAGAATGGCATATCTTCCTGTGGTACTATTTTGGCGACGACACCTTTGTTACCATGCCTGCCAGCCATTTTATCACCTACTGAAAGTTTACGTTTCTTAGCCACATAAACTTTTGCCAATTGAACGATTCCAGGAGGAAGTTCATCTCCACTGTTGATCTTTATTTTCTCTCTCTTATAATCTTCTTCGATCTCTGCAAGCATATCAAAATAGTTCGTATAAAGAGCTTTAATATGATTATTCGTTCTCTTCGCTTCAAACCATTCTAGTGTATAATCAAGTTTGGTAATATCATCCATCCCAGAGAAAGTATTATCTTTGATAGTTGATCCACTTCTCAAAACCACACTACCATCTAGATCACGAATTCCTGTTGTGGTTTCGTCTTCAGTAAGCTTTGTTAATTTATCAAGCAGTTTCTGATAATGATCAGTTAATCTTTGTTTATGATTATGCTCAAGATTATCGAGGAGTTTTTTCTCCTGTTTTTTCGATTCATTATCTCTTCTTTTTCTACTGAAGAGCCTTGTCTTAATTACAGTTCCTTTAAGTCCGGGAGGGGCTTTTAACGAAGCATCTTTAACATCACCGGCCTTATCTCCGAATATTGCTCTTAATAATTTTTCTTCAGGGGTTGGATCAGTTTCACCTTTTGGAGTGATCTTTCCGATTAAAATATCTCCTTCTTTAACTTCCGCCCCTTCACGAACTATTCCGTTATCATCAAGATTTTTAACTGCTTCTTCACTAACATTAGGAATTTCACGAGTTAATTCTTCCTCTCCACGTTTTGTTTCCCTAACTTGTAATTCAAATTCTTCTATATGAATTGAAGTGTAAACGTCTTCGCTTACAACTTTTTCACCAATAATAATAGCATCTTCAAAGTTGTAGCCTCTCCAGGGCATAAAAGCTACAAGAACATTTCTGCCCAGAGCAAGTTCACCGTGATCCGTTGCACAACCATCAGCTAAAACATCACCGACAGTTACTCTTTGCCCTTCTTTTACAATGGGTTTCTGATTAACACAGGTTTCCTGGTTTGTACCGTTGAACTTTATAAGATTATACTCAACTATTTTAGTATCATTAAAACTTGTTAAAGCTTCAACGCTATTTGGATTAATATCATATTTAACGACTATCTTTGTTGCATCGACATAATCGACAACTCCATCATCTTCAGCAACTATAATGGCTTTTGAATCAGTCGCAAGTTTCTTCTCCATACCTGTTCCTACTATTGGAGCCTCCGGACTTAAGAGAGGTACAGCCTGTCTCTGCATGTTCGATCCCATGAGTGCTCTATTGGCATCGTCATGCTCAAGGAACGGAATTAAGGCAGCAGCAGCACTAACAATTTGTGCCGGAGCAACATCCATATATTGTATGTTTTCTGGAGTTGCTATCGGGAATTCACCTTTATTTCTCGATTTAATTCTATCATTGGAGAATTTGCCGTTGTGTTCCAATGGAGCATTTGCCTGCGCAATAGTGTACTTATCTTCCTGCTCAGCGGTTAAATATTCAACCTCATCTGTTACTTTCCCTCTAACAACTTTTCTATATGGAGTTTCCAAAAAGCCATATCTATTAACTCTAGCGTAAATTGTTAAAGATGAAATAAGACCGATATTAGGGCCTTCAGGTGTTTCGATAGGGCATAAACGGCCATAATGTGTATAGTGAACGTCTCGAACTTCAAACCCTGCTCTTTCTCTGGTCAATCCGCCAGGGCCCAAGGCTGACATTCTTCTTTTATGTGTCATCTCAGCTAAAGGATTTGTCTGATCCATAAACTGAGATAACTGGTTAGTGCCGAAGAATGCATTAATTACACTACTTATAGTCCTGGCATTTACCAGATCCTGCGGAGTAAAGTTTTCAGTATCCCGCATATTCATTCTTTCCTTTATGGTCCTAGCCATACGGGCCATACCAATGTTAAACTGCTGACCTAATTGTTCTCCTACGGTTCTGATTCTTCTGTTGCCCAAATGATCAATATCATCTACATTTACATGACCATTACGAAGACGAATAATGTACTTCATAATTTCAATAATATCTTCTACAGTAAGAATTGTAACAAGTTCATCAACATTAAGTTTTAATTTATCATTCATTCTGTGACGACCAACATCACCGAGATCATATCTTTTATCATTAAAAAATAATTTATCAATGAGTCCCTGAGCCGTTTCAACATCAGGAGCTTCGCCTGAACGCAATTGACGATAAATTGCGAACAATGCTTCTTCTTTTGAATGAGAGGTATCTTTCCTTAAAGTATTAACAATCAGATCCATATCCGGTGAAGTATCTGAACTGATAAATTTAAGCTTATCAACTTCCGCTTCCTCCAACCTTTCTACATCTTCCTCACTAAGGACACTGTCTTTCGTCAAAAAGATTTCGCCTGTTGACATATCAAATACGTCGCTAGCAATTGTCCTGCCGATGTAATCTTCTATATCAACTTTCTTTATGGTTACTTCTTCAACCAGGTTAAAAAGATTGAGAATTTCTTCGTCCGTAGCATAACCTAAAGCTCTAAGAAGCGTGCTTGCAGGGAATTTTTTCCTTCTGTCTATATAGACGTACATAACGTAATTTATATCAGTAGCGAATTCGACCCATGATCCTCTTAAAGGAATAATCCTGGCCGAATATATGGGAGTTCCATTGGGATGTACTGTTTGTGAAAATGCAACACCCGGAGAACGATGAAGTTGAGAAACGACCACTCTTTCCGCACCATTAATTACAAATGTGCCTTTTTCGGTCATAAAAGGAAGATTTCCTAAATAAACTTCCTGCTCGACACTGTTAACGAATTCCTGAGTTTCGGGATCTTTAGTTGAAAGCCGCAGCTTTCCCTTCAATGGTGCGGCAAAAGTTAAACCGCGTTCCAGACATTCCGAAACAGAAAATCGCGGTTTCTCAATAAAATATTCCAGAAAGTCAAGGCGGTAATTTTCTTTATTGTCGAAGATGGGAAAATTAGAATTAAATACCTGCTGAAGTCCTTTAATTTCCCGCTTAGCAGGGAGAGTTTGAAACTGCACAAAATCTTCAAATGAAGCTGTCTGAATGCCAAGCAAATTGGGAACGTCAATAACAGAAGGTATGACACCGAAGGAAATTCTTTTGTTTTCCAATTGTAAACCTCCAATTCAATTAAAATTCTTGTTCTATCCTAAAAGTCTATTCGTACTCAACGATATCTGCTTTATAAGCAAAGCAATAAAAAGGGATAAGCCCGCTTTCCTGAACGCATTTAAGCTAAAAGGAATGCAAAAATAATTCTTCGGCTTATCGCTTTCCAATAATAAATTATAAAATGAAATTACTTTAATTCGACTGTTGCACCAGCTTCTTCAAACTCTTTTTTGAGTTTCTGAGCTTCATCTTTTGATATGGCTTCCTTAACTGTATTTGGAGCACCATCTACAAGATCTTTAGCTTCCTTGAGGCCTAAGCCGGTATGAGCTCTTACTACTTTGATAACATTAATTTTCTTATCGCCAGCAGATGTAAGGACTACGTCGAATTCAGTTTTTTCTTCAACAGGTGCAGCTGAACCTCCTGCTGCCTGACCTCCGGCGGCTACTATAACCGGAGCTGCTGCTGTTACACCGAACGTATCCTCCAAAGCAGTCTTTAACTCTGATGCCTCTACCAGTGATAAAGTTTTTATTTTTTCTACAATTTCTTCAATTTTCTCTGACATTTTTTACTCCTGATAATTTTATTTCAAAAATTCTTTATGAAATTATGCTGCCTGCTTTTTACTAATCTGATCAACTACACTAACAAGATCTCTCATTACGGCATTTATAGCACCAACAATTCCCGAAGCCGGTGAATTGACCGCTCTTAATATTCCAGCCATAATCTCCTTCTTTGATGGAAGGTTTGCCAGTTCATTCAGTTTAGTCCCATCATAAAATTGATCTTCGATATAGCAGGCTTTCAAAGCCAGTTTTTGAGTTTCATCAAGATACTTTTTGATGATTTTAGCCGGAGCTACCGGGTTATCTCCTGCAAAAACATAACCGGTCATTCCAACAAGATCATCACTCAGCTTTGAATATTTACCGGATTCCGAAACAGCACGGCTAAACAAAGTGTTTTTAATCACTTTATATTTCACACCTTCTTTCCGGAATTCGTTCCTGATATTGGTAATATCAGCCACAGTAATTCCGCTGAAATCTGTAAGATAGATAGCAGAGGAGTTATTTAGCATCTCCTTCACTTCTTCAACAATTTCAGCTTTTTCATTCTTGTTCATATTTCTCCCATACCAGATTATTAATTAATCGTGTCGGATTAGAAGCATTTTTGTTGAGTGCGTAAAATCTTATTGTGCAATTACATCCTTACTTATTCTTAAACCGGGGCCCATAGTACTTGAAAGATAAAGGCTTTTAACATACTGGCCTTTAGCAGAAGAGGGCTTAAGTTTAATAATAGTATTAACGAATGCCTGTACATTATCTGCAAGCTTTTCAGCTTCAAAATCTAATTTACCTAAAGAAGTATGAACGATTCCTGCTTTTTCAACGCGGAATTCAATTTTACCTGCTTTAACTTCTTTAACTGCTTTTGCCACATCCGGTGTTACAGTTCCACTCTTAGGATTAGGCATTAATCCTTTCGGACCTAAAATCTTTCCAAGTTTACCGAGATCAGCCATTGTATCAGGAGAAGCAATAATAACATCAATATCTGTCCAGCCGCCTTTAATTTTTTCAAGATATTCGTCAAATCCGGCATAATCAGCTCCCGCATCAAGAGCTTCTTTGGCTTTTTCCGCTGCTTTGGCAATTACCAGCACTCTAACTTCTTTACCAGTGCCGTGTGGCAGCGCAACTGTTCCTCTCACCATCTGATCAGCGTGTTTGGGATCCACTCCCAACCTTATAGCACAATCGAGTGACTCGGTAAATTTAACATTTGAATTTTCTTTAAGAATTTTAATTGCATCTATTATAGAATAGTCTTTAGACTTGTCAACTTTTTCTAAAATAGCTTTTGTTCTTTTTGTCTTATGCATTGCATCACCAATAAATTTCAAGTTATATAGACTTAATTTTCTAATCTTCTACTGTTATTCCCATACTCCTTGCGGTACCAGCAACCATACTCATTGCATGATCTTCATCAAATGCATTCAAATCGGGCATTTTTAAATTTGCAATTTCTTTAACCTGTGCTGAGGATACCTTTGCAACTTTATTTCTGTGAGGCTCTGGAGAGCCTTTTTCAACTTTTGCCGCCTTTTTAAGCAGCACAGCTGCCGGCGGAGTTTTGGTAATAAATGTGAATGATTTATCGGAGTAAACAGTAATAACGACCGGGATTATCAATCCATCTTTATCACTAGTCCTTGCATTAAACTGCTTACAGAATTCCATAATATTAACACCCTTCTGACCAAGGGCCGGACCAACAGGAGGAGATGGATTCGCTTTCCCACCAGGGATTTGCAGCTTAATAAATCCTGCTATTTTTTTAGCCATAATCTTTTCCTATCAATAAAATAAATTATTTTTCTAATTCAGCTTGTACAAAATCGATTTCAACCGGAGTTTTTCTGCCGAAAATTGAAACCATAACTTTAATTTTCATTTTCTCTTCATTTACTTCCTGAACAGTTCCATTAAAATTATTGAACGGGCCATCAATAATTTTTACCAGATCGCCATTCCTGAAAATAGTTTCGCTTCTTTCACTAGTTTCATCCTGTGAAATTCTGCCGATTATTCTTTTGACCTCCTCAGGTTGCAGCGCATTTGGACTAGTTCTGGTACCGAGGAAGCCCATAACAGAAGGGGTATTAAGAATAAATTCCTTAACCTGGTTATCTAAATCGGCATTCACTAATATATAGCCAGGAAAAAAGTTCTTTGACTTACTTTTTTTCTTACCATCCTTAACTTCAAAAACCTTTTCTATGGGAACGAGAACTTCCTTTACTTTTTCCCGAAGTTGTTCATTCTCTGCAATTTCAGTATCAAGCAAAGTTTTAACTTTGCTTTCGTGCCCTGAAAAAGTTCTGACAACGTACCATTTAAAATCCATATTGCTTAACCTAGAAGATGCCTTTAAATATTTGCGTAATTATCATATCAATCACGTATGTAAATGCAGCAAGGATTAAACAAGACACTATAACGATCTGAGTAGATTCCTTCAATTCGTCTTTTGTAGGCCAGGTAACCTTTTTCATTTCTTTAACTATATCATCGAAGAAAGCGATTATTTTTTCTTTCATAACAAACTCTTTTTTTCAGCTAGCACGTCAGGAGGGACTCGAACCCCCAACCTGCGGTTTTGGAGACCGCTGCTCTAGCCAATTGAGCTACTGACGTAGCTAAAATTATTTTGTCTCTTTATGAATAGTATGTTTCTTATCCCAACGGCAGTATTTCTTAAATTCAACTCTGTTAGGATGAAGTCTTTTATTTTTAGTTGTAGTGTAATTTCTTCTCTTACACTCGGTACATTCCAAAGTTATAATGTCTCTCATAACACTTCTTTTCTTTAAGTTGAGCTGACGACCGGGATTGAACCGGTGACCTCATCCTTACCAAGGATGTGCTCTACCAACTGAGCTACGTCAGCAATGTTCTTTTGCTAGAGCAATCGGTCTTCACAATTTCAATTATTTTATGAGCGGGAGACGGGACTCGAACCCGCGACCAACAGCTTGGAAGGCTGTGACTCTAGCCAACTGAGTTACTCCCGCAATTTTCTCTAATGTTAAAAATCTCTTCAGTACTTTAATTCACAAAATTTAAAATCGCTGATGGGAGATTCACGCATTCCAGACCACTTCATTAACAATGTTTAAATGAACAAAAATTTCTAATAGTCAGAATAATTTTTTAAAAGGGGCAAAAAAATTTGTATTTTTTTATTGTTCAAATCACCTGTGGGCGGCGAGGGATTCGAACCCCCAAAGGCGTCAGCCAACGGATTTACAGTCCGCCCCGGCTCTCCAACTCCGGCGTCCGCCCATTTTTACAAACGAGCATTAAAAATATCCATTATTCAAATCAAATGCAACTTTTTGACAGCCATAGCGCCATAATTTCAGTCTAATAAATGAGAATAACTTGAGTTAATAGGCCATCAATCAATCCAGAACAGGCTAATCATAAATTCTAACCTTATAGAATATTCTCCAGGTTAAGTTGAAGAGTTCTAAACAATTAGATATGCGGGGAGAATAAAATACTATGCTTTGAATCTAAATTTACTGAAAAATTTGAGCAAAATTTACACAAAACCTGGTTGATTTTAATCTTCAAATTCAAATGGCCTAAAATCGATCAAAAAAGCACCTTAAGGCTGGTTGAAGCCCAGATGGAACGGATTTGTAACACCATATTATTAATCCAAATAAACTTTTCCTTCTTTCATTACAAATTTTACGTTTTCCACAATTGAAATATCTTTAAGTGGATCTCCTTTAAAAGCGATTATATCAGCTGATTTCCCTCTCTCTATTATGCCTGTTTCGTCCTGAATTCCAAGCAAATCAGCTGCCACAGATGTTGCTGATTTGAGAACATCAATTGGCTTCATTCCATATCTAACCATTAAGGCTAATTCCTCTGAGTTTTTTCCGGGATATTCAAAAGTATCAGTACCGAACACAATATTTACTTTTGTCTGCAATGCCCGTTTGAAGGACGCAATATGTTTTTCTACAGTGTTTGTTAATTTAATTTTGTTTTGTGGAGATATTTGTCCGAAAATTTTTGAATCTCTCCACAGTTCATAGACCTGCAGTGTTGGGACAAAATAGATATCTTTCTTAGCCATCTCTTCAAAAGTATCTTTTTGCAAATACAATCCATGCTCTATAGAATTAACTCCTGCTTTAACAGCCATTTTAGCTGCTTTATCAGAATAAGTATGAGCAGCAACTTTTAATCCATCTCTCTGTGCTTCATCAACCAGAGCATCTACTTCTTCCTGCGTATAATTTATTCCGCCTGTTAGGGAATCCTGACTATTTTGTTTTTTCTCATATGATTCCATATAAATTTTAATTAGATCAACTCCTAAACTGACAAGCTTTCTTACCATCTTTCTCATGCCATACGGACCATCATCGTGCCACGAAATCTGTGGGGGTTCAAAATATGGAGAGTAACCAACAAGATCATACCCTCCTGTTGGAGTTATAGGTTGATTTGCAACAAGCATTCTCGGTCCGGGAACAAGTCCATTATTTATTGCTTCTCTTAAAGCAAGATCAGCATAACCGGCACCTTCATTCCCAACATCACGGACAGTAGTGACTCCGCCCATTAATGTTTTTTCTGCATCCACAACTCCATAGATTGCTCTGTATTCGTAAGACTCTCTGAGTATTTGCTGGTCATAGTCACCGGGATGCAACAGAACATGAGTATGGCAATCAATCAGCCCGGGCATAACAGTCATATCACTAAAATCATACACTTTTGCTCCATAAGGAATTTTTATGTTTTTACCTACCTCAGCGATATTTTTGCCATGAACGTGAATAATAGCATCTGACATGAATTCCTTAGACTTTCCATCAAAAAGTTTTCCCGTTTTAATGTAAATGTCATCCTGAGCCAGCAATAAATTAGTAAAGCAAAGGCATGAAATTAAAAGAATAATTGAGTAAAAAAATCTTTTAGACATGATAACCTCCGTTAAAAAGGTTAAGAGATCAGGTTAGAAAAATAATGAGACTAATATTAAGGATTTTAGAAATTTGTTTCCAGAATTTTGTAAAATCACGAGGTTATAAACTTTTGGGGTTTGAAAAATCAATGCTTCCATAGCTCCCTGTCTAAACTCCTATACTGTATAGCCTCACTGATGTGCTGTGATAAAATTCCCTCAGAACCTTCCAGATCTGCAATTGTTCTGCTGACTTTTAAAATTCTGTCATAAGCTCTTGCAGAAAGACCGAGCTTTGTCATTGCCATTTTAAGAAGCTCGGAACCCGCAGAATCAAGTTTGCAATATTGTCTTACTTCTTTTGAACCCATATCCCCATTATTATAAATGTGTCTTACACCCTTAAATCTTTCAAGCTGAATTTTTCTGGCCTTCATTACTCTTTCACGAATGCCAATTGATTTCTCGCTTCTTGATTCAGAAGAAAGCTCTTTGTATTTAACCGCCGGCACTTCAATGTGGATATCAATTCTGTCTACCAGAGGACCCGAAATCCTAGACATATATCTCTGGATCTGCTGAGGTGCACAGGTACATTCTTTTTCCGTATCGGTAAAAAACCCGCAGGGACAGGGATTCATAGCAGCGGCAAGCATAAAGTTTGCGGGAAATTCCAGTGATAGTTTTGATCTGCTTACAGTTACTCTTGAATCTTCCAGAGGTTGTCTCATAACTTCAAGCACGTTCTTTTTAAATTCCGGAAGTTCATCAAGAAATAAAACTCCGTGATGTGCGTAAGAAACCTCACCGGGTCTTGGAAATGATCCACCGCCAACAAGTGCTGCATCAGAAACTGTGTGATGCGGACTTCTGAAAGGTCTTTCCGTTATCAATGCGTGATCTTTTGGAATTATTCCGGCAATGGAATGTATCTTAGTTGTTTCCAGCGCTTCTTCAAATGTCATTGGTGGTAGTATAGAGGGAATTCTTTTAGCAAGCATAGTCTTTCCGCTACCGGGAGGGCCGATCATAATTATATTATGAGCACCTGCTGCTGCCACTTCCAGTGCCCTCTTTACATTTTCCTGCCCTTTAACATCTGAAAAATCCAGGTGATAGAAGTTTATTTTTGAAAACAGGTCTTCTTTATTTGTAATAATTCTTTCTTTTTTAATATCCCCATTTAAAAACTTTACTACCTCTGACAGGTTTTCCATTCCATAAACATTTATTCCATCCACAATCGAAGCTTCAACGGCTGACTCATTTGGAAGGATAATATTTTTTATTCCTTTGTTTCTTGCTTCTACGGAAATCGGCAATGCGCCTTTAACCGGTCGAAGTGCTCCGTCAAGAGAAAGCTCACCAAGAAAAATTGTATCATTTGATAATGAAAGATCTATTTTTTCAATTGCAGAGAGTATTCCAACAGCAATCGGAAGATCAAAAGAGCTGCCCTCTTTTTTTATATCTGCAGGAGCAAGATTGATCGTAATCTTCTTTAACGGGAATTCAAATTCGCTGTTTTTAATTGCGGCAGTAACACGCTCGCGGCTTTCCTTAACAGTATTATCCGGCAGACCGACTATAGTAAATCCGGGTATGTGTTTTTCGCAGTGTGTTTCAACTTCAACGATATAGGCTTCTATTCCAACTGTTGCGCTGGACAGTATTTTTGAAAGCATTATCCCCCCTGTTTTTCTGAAGATTATTTTTCAATATAAGGGATTAGGCGAAAAAAGTAAAATATTAGAAGAGATTTTCGTAGACGCAGTCCTTAATCATTGGTTGAGCCAAGGAGAAATGGTTACTTGTAGTGTCTTAAGAAATTTATTCTATCCTGCAACTGCGTTACCGGAACGAGTAATTTTTCTTTCCCATAAATTGCATCCTCCCTGTTCGTAAAAGCAAGTTCATAATCCTTGCTCATAACAATTGCTTCTTCCGGGCATACTTCTTCACAGAATCCGCAGAAAATGCAGCGTATCATATTAATTTCAAATTTTTCAGGGTATCTTTCTTTTTCTCTGTCAGTTTCACCTGCCTGCACTTCAATTGCCAGAGCAGGACATACTCTTGAACATAAGCCACAAGCAACACATCTTTCATCGCCACTCTCTTCCTGAACCAGTACAGGTCTGCCACGGTATGAGCCAGTTGGAATAAATTTCTCTTCAGGATATTTCATCGTAAACTTAGGCTTAAACATATTTTCAAGTGTAAGCTTTAGGCCCTTCACTATTTCAGGGATGTATGCTTTCTGCCAGGTGGTTAAATCCTTTAATCTTTTTTTATCAGCCATCAAATCTCCACAATAAACTTATATTTTAAAAATCATAATTAAGGCCGCAACCCAGACTATATTTATAAGAGACAGCGGGAACATCACTTTCCACCCCAGATTCATCAACTGGTCATATCTGAATCTCGGCAAACTCCACCTGACCCAGATGAAGAAGAATAACAGTAAAGCAAGTTTAATTGCAAATGTCAAGACAGATATTGCTACAAACAACCCATAAGGCAAACCAAATGTCTCAAGATAAGGGAATTGCCATCCTCCAAGATACAAAGTCACGATCATTGCAGCAGCAATTATCATATTTGCGTATTCGGCAAGAAAGAATCCGGCGAATTTCATACTGCTGTATTCAGTGTGAAAGCCCCCTACTAATTCAGGCTCTGCTTCTGGCAGATCAAAAGGCAAGCGATTTGTTTCAGCAAAAGCGGAAACAACAAATGTTATAAAACCGATAGGCTGAATGATCGCATTCCACATCCATCCTGATTGAGCTGCAATTATGTCTTCGGGCCTTAAAGATTGCGCCAATAGCAATACGCCGCCGATTGAAAAACCCATTGAGATTTCATAAGAGATCATTTGAGCAGAGGATCTAATTCCACCGAAAAGAGAGTATTTACTGCCCGATGACCATCCTGCAAAAGTTATCGCGTAAACGCCAAGCGAAGTTAATGCCAAAACGTAAAGCACGCCAATATTAACATCAGCTACAACCAGTGGGATTGTGTAGCCAAAAATCCTCAGGTTGGGACCAAAGGGAATTACAGCATAAGTTGAAAAAGCAACGAATAGGGCTAGAAAAGGAGCGATTGAATGAATCGGTTTATTTGCAGCGTTGGGAACAATATCCTCCTTCAGTAAAAGCTTTAACACATCTGCGAAAGGCTGGAGAACGCCTTCCCATCCAACTCGGTTTGGTCCAAGTCTATTCTGCGCCCAAGCACTGATTCTTCTTTCAAAATAAACGAGATATGAAACAGTCAATAATATTACCACAACAAGTATTATTATTTTAATCAGGCTAAAGATTATTATTTCCCAAATTCCCATTTAATCTGTTACTCCGTTTTATGCTTTTGCCGTAACATCAACTTTTATCATCACACCCTTATCGCCAATCACATCGTAATCCAACCCCTTGAATGCATCTATCTTTTTCGACATTTCCTTAAATACTTCTTCTGCCATATCAAATTTAAATTTCCCTCCCAGAGTTGAGGCCAGGCCGGAAATAATTTTCCATGTTGATCGCGCATCGTGCTTATTTCCCTTAGCCCACCTATCAAACTGAGTTCCAAATTTGTCAAGTCGGCTCATTGCCATTCCTTCCAGGCTTCTATCCATCTCAATAGTACTAACCGCCGGCATCAATCTCTGAATCCTTCCCTGATAATTTACCATTGTCCCATTCTTTTCAGCATAAGTTGCAGCAGGGAAAACCAGATCAGCAAGCTCCGTGGTCCTGTTAAAATTAGTGGCGTGAACTATAAACAGGTTTAACTTTGCCAGCACATTTTCAAATTCGGGATTTGCAGAAATAATATCGTCTTCAATTAAATAAATCGCTTTAATTCTGCCTTCGTTTATTCCCTGGATAATTCCATTAAAATCCGAACCACCATTCGAAGGAGAAACCCCTACTAATTCGGATCCCAGAGTATTTGGAGTTACATCATTCTTTCTAAGAATTTTATCTCCAAATTCGGGATTGATATGACGCATAAAGTCGAGATTCTTTGAGCCGATAATGGAGCCGGCAAACTTCCCTAATACATAATTGTCTTCGCAAGTTGCAAATGGTGAACCAATAAAAGCAATTTCCTCTTTATCAAATTGTTTTATCTGAGAAGCAGCTGAAGCAAATGCTTCATCCCAACCAACCCTTTGAAGAGTACCCTCCCTTCTCAGGTATGGACCATCTATTCTGTTATCTGCATTTACATATTTAAATGTCTCAAGTCTTCCGTGATCGCACATCCAGTAACTGTTAACGTCATCATTTTGTCTTGGGGTTAATCTCATAATCTGATTGTTCCTGACCCACAACTCAATGTTGCATCCACTTGAGCAACCCTGGCAGATTGTTTTGTTTGCAGACATATCCCAAACCCTTGCTTTGAATCTGAAATCTCTGCTTGTTAATGCACCGACAGGGCAAATATCAATAGTATTCATTGAATAAGGATTTTGCATTTGCTTACCAGGATAAGTAACAATGGTCACCCGGTCACCTCTTTTAACGAAAGTTAATTCCGGTGCTCCGGCTATTTCATCACAGAATCTTATACAGCGCGAACAGGAGATACACCTTTCTCCATCAAACATTACTCGCGGGCCAAGTTCAACTCTTTTATTCTTATGATTTTTCTCCTCAACAAACCTGCTTTCACCCTCTCCATGTGAGTATGCATATTCCTGAAGCTTACACTCACCTGCCTCATCACAAATGGGGCAATCAAGCGGATGGTTAATTAATAGAAATTCCATAACTGCATTTCTTGCTGCAAGAGTTTTTTCTGAAGCAGTGTGAACAACCATTCCTTCGGCTGCAAGAGTTGAACATGCAATTACAAGTTTAGGCATCTTTTCTACTTCAACCAGACAAACCCGACAATTTCCCGAAACTGAAAGGCTTGGATGCCAGCAGAAATGAGGGATATTATTTCCTGCTGCCCTAGCTGCCTCAATAATTGTCTGACCTGGTTTGAATTCTATTTCTTTTCCATCAACTACTAATTTTGGCATAATACGCTCAGTTTTATATCAAGCAACTTTTTTCATTTTTTTATTTGTGGATCTCACAAAAATCCGTGTGAAATCTTTTTCGCACAGATATTGATTCGCAAGTTCCAAAATATCATCTGACGAAATTAAATCTATTTTATTTAGAATTTCTTCAACTGTAATTACCCTGTTATAATAAATAATAGAGTTAGCCATTCTTATCATCCTGTTTGAAGTATTTTCGAGTCCTAGTATTATCGAGCCTTTTAAATACTCTTTAACTCTGCTCAATTCCTTCTGACTAACCTTTTTTTCACGAAGTTTCTTAAACTCCCTAAAAATAATATTTACTACTTTATCAGCCTGTTTATCGTTAGTAGAAAAATAAACACCAAAAGCGGATACATCTTTGTAAGAATTAAGAAACGAATTTATCTGGTAGGTGATTCCTAATTTTTCTCTTACAGCCTGGAATAACCTTGAACTGCTCCCCTCTCCTAATAATATAGAAAGAACCTTCAACATCAGCCTTCTTTCGTCGTTGTATCCGATAGTATCGCGCCCAATTATTGAATGGACCTGTTGTATATCCTTTTCAATCAAAGATTCCGAGGGAGTGCTTTTTAGGAATACACTTCTCTTACGAATATTATTCTTTTTGGTTTTTCTAAAATATTTTTGGATTAAAGAAGTTAATTCATCATGATTTACTGATCCAGATGCAGCAATCAGTAGGTTATCAACCGAATAATTTTGAGAATGAAACTTATGCAGAGATGATGTATTAAAACTTCGGAGGTTCTTTTCTGTACCAATGATCGGCAAACTTAAATTATTTCCGGTAAAAAGGGCTTCTTCGAACTTATCAAATATTAATTCCTCCGGATTATCATTTATATCCAGAAGTTCATCTATAACAACTCCTGATTCCTTTTTAATATGAATTTGTTTAAAAAGAGGATTTTGGACCATGTCTGAAATAACATTAAAGGTTCTCTCAAGGTTTTTTCCCAGTCCTCTCCCATAAAAGCAGGTATTTTCTTTGCCGGTAAAGGCATTCAAATAACCACCATATGCCTCTATATCTTCAGATATTTTTTTAGCTGATCTTTTGTTGGTTCCTTTAAAAACCATATGCTCGATAAAATGTGAAATGCCGTTGTTGGATTCGTTTTCATCTCTGGCTCCGACATTAAACCAGAATCCAATTGAAAAAGACTTTATGTAAGGAATTGTTTCCGAGACGAGTTTGATGCCACCCGGAAGTTCTGAAATTTTGTAGTTATCCAACGTTTTTTCGCAACAAATTCATAATTATAAGAATTTAAATATATAGAAACACCTGTAGCCAATCAAGGGAAGGAGTATCCCATGCGATAAGATTAGCTCAGATCTAAGGGTTACTTTACCACGCTGACAGGTTTAGAATTTTAAAAGCCAACAATTTTATGTTTGTTTAACGGAAGCAAACTCATTTATGTATTTTTCAAAGAAGTCGCCAATTTTTTTGTAAGCCTTTTCCAGTATCTTTTCATTTGGCAGAAATACGACTCTGAAATGCTGAGTTCCTGAAACCTGGCCAAAGCCGTTACCTGGAACAACTACAACTCCGGTTTCCTTTATCAGTTCAGCAACAAAATGATTATCTGGCTGCTCCATATGCAATTGCGGGAATGCATAAAATGCACCCTCAGGTTTAACACAGGAAATGCCCGGAATCGCATTAAGCATTTCAACTGTAAGATTTCTTCTCTTTGTGAGCTTATCAATAGCAATATCAAGATGACTTTGATCTCCTTCAAGAGAAGGAGCAATCCCATACTGTTCGGGATGATTTGCAGACAACCTAGCACGAAGAATTTTATTTATTGCATCAATGTAGTCCTCAAGAATTTCTTTAGGTCCACTAACTATGCCCCATCCGATTCTGAAACCAGGCACCATATAATTTTTGGAAAGTCCGCCAAAAGTAATTACAGGAACGTTTTTATTTAATGATGCAATCGAAATATGTTTCTTCCCATCGAATAAAAGTTTGTCATAAATTTCATCCGCAAAGATCACCAGGTTATGCTTAATCGAAAGATCAACTATTTGTAATAAATTTTCTTTCGTGTAAAGGGAACCTGTAGGATTATTCGGATTTATTAAAATAATGGCTCTTGTTTTATCATTGATTTTGCTTTTTATATCTTCAATATCGGGAAGCCAACCATTGTCTTCATTTAAAAAGTATGGATTTTCCTTCATCCGCAGCTTGCTTGAAATAGCAGTGTATAATGGATAACCAGGTGTTGGGAGAAGCACATTCTCTCCCTCATCCACCAAAGCTGTAAGACATATATCAATGGCTTCGCTTGCACCTGTAGTTACAAAAATATCCTGAACGTTTTCAATTCCCTTTCTAGCTGCTTCCTTTTCAATTGATTTTCTTGCGGAATCTATACCTGAAGAGGGGGCATAACCATTTTTATTTTCAAGCATTGCCTTATAAGTAGCTTCAACAAGATGTTTTGGGGGAGCAAAATCATATATATTTGGATCTCCTATATTCAAATAAAGCATTTCTTTCCCGGATTTTGCTACTTCATTGGCAAGCACCACAATGTCTCTGATTGCATAAATTATGTTTTGAGTTCTGTCGGCGGGTTTTATTTTATAAGGTTTCATCATATTCTCCGAAGCAGATTAATTTAATGATGAAATATAGTAAATTTTTGTCTGTGGAATAATCCAAATTTAATACTGAATCACTATCTAATGCATCATCAGGCTTTATTTAATAAATTATTTCGACTCCTAGACATAATCTATTTTAGCAAAACCATCTTTTTTATTTGTGAAAAACTTCCGGCTTCGATTCTATAAAAATAAATTCCGCTAGAATACTTTGATGCATTAAAAGCAACATTATACCTGCCGGCAGGTTTTTGCTCATTAACGAGTGTAGCAATTTCTCTTCTAAGAATGTCATATACTTTTAATTTTACAAAAGAAGATTTTGGTATCTCATAATTAATTATAGTGGACGGATTAAAAGAATTAAGATAATTTTGAAATAAGGCAAATTGTTTTGGATATATTTTATTTGAGTTAATAGCAGAAAAATTGCCAGCTGTACCTGTAGGAACTACCTGCCTTGCTATCATCTGCGGCTGTCCCTGATATTGCCAAAATTCCTGACATTAAGAGTAACCTCGTAAGTTACGTCTCTTTTTTGTTTAAAGGTGATCGATACCACTAAAGAATCACTGAAATAGCGAATAGCATTATTAATTTAACAGCGGTAAAAAATTTCATAATATCACACTAAAGGTTTCTTTGACGTAAGATTTCAAACAATATTATACCAGTTGCAACTGAAACATTTAGCGATTGAATTTTCCCCCTCATAGGTATATTAACAAGTATATCACAATTTTCTGCAGTCAACCTTCTGATTCCCTTTTCTTCATTGCCTACAATAAGTGCAACAGGAACCTTATAATCAACTTGAGTATAAGCTTTACCTTTTGATATCCCTTCAGAAGAATTTTCAAGTGAAGAGCCTATTATCCAGAAGCCATTATTTTTCAGTTCACTTATGGCATTAGAGAGATTATTGATAGAACATATTTTTAAATGCTCGGTTGCACCGGCAGAGGTCTTGACAACTGTTTCATTAACAGGAGCACTGTTATGTTTTGTAATCAATATTCCATGCACTTCAGAACATTCTGCAGTACGCAAAATAGCCCCAACGTTATGTGTATCCTGAATGGAATCAAGAATCAGTAGTAAAGGGTATGAAAATTTTTGAGAATAAGAAATGATTTCGTCTAGAGAGTAAAATTTTTGATTGGTTTTTCTAGCAACAACTCCTTGAGTATTTTTGCTTTTGGTCAGCTCACTAAATTTCTGAACAGGAATTTCATTACATTTGATTCCCTTCTTTTTCGCAGCAATCCGGATAGCATTAATGATTCCGCCTTTTTGACCGTACAAAAGATAAACCTGCTCAATTTTTTCTCCAGAATTTATTGCTTCAAGTACAGGTTTTCTTCCAATAATTAAATTCATTCACCAAATCATTTTTTATTTTTCTTCTCGGGCATTTCCTTCTTTACAGGTACAGGAATAAACTTGGGACGATCCTTATGTTTTGAAAAGTAATATAATCCTACCAGGCCTGCAATTACCATCACCACTGAAATCAATTGCGCTTCAGTTAATCCAAATAAATATCTGGGATTTAGTCTGATAAATTCAATAGAGAATCTTTCAATTCCTGCAAGAATCAGGTAATACATAAAAAGCTTACCATCTGCCCAATCTTTCTTTCTCAATTTCCAGAGTATAAAAAATATTATTACTGCTAATATAAATTCATAAATAGGGGTGGGATGCAATGGGGTGTTATCCGGAACGCCGTTCGGAAAATGTTTGGCAATATCCGGAAAATATTTCTGGAAATTAAAATCCCTAAACATTACTGACGGAGGAACTGTGCCGTGGGAATAATTAACTCCCCAGGGTAAATTTGTTGGTATACCGTAATCACCGTCACCGGCAAGATGACAGCCAATTCTACCTATCCCATATGCAAGGATTAATGAAGGTGAAGCAGCATCAGCAACTACTAAAAAGGGAATTTTTTTCCTTCTTATATAAATCCATATCACAATAATCGAAAGTATTAAACCGCCATAGAAAGTTAATCCTCCCGGCGAGAAGGCCATTAGTGGATCTTTTAGAAATTCACTCCAGTTTTCAAACAAATAAAAGAGCTTGCTACCAATGATTCCAAAAATTATAGCGAAAAGCGTTATCTCTGTAGCTATATTCTGATCGAGTTTCTTTCTTTCAAATTCTTTACCTAATATATAGCTGGCAACTATGAATGCTATTCCAAGCATCAAACCATAGCTGTAAACTGTAAACGGACCAATTTTAAATAGCTCAGGATACATTAAAGTTTACCTTCATTAGAATATTTAAATTTTTTGGTTGCAATTTCAAATTTGATGAATTCCCTGTTATTTCTCTTTTCAGGTAAAAATACATTTATAAGTTTTATACTTTTCTTAAAAATATTAAAATCAACAATAGCACTGTTTATGCTCCCGTCTTGCTTAATAATATTAATAGTATATTTACCGTAAAGGTCTTCAAAAAACACTTTTTTTCGCGCCGGACCGGAGTTATTTATATAACCAGCCTTAGTTTTCAATCCCAAGATAATAATATCTATAGTCTTCTTTTGCTTAATGGCATTTACTGATAATTCATAATTAAGATTAGAAAACTGTAGAATCGTAATTAATCCAATACAATAATATTGCTTTTGCCCTGAGATATCTGTGGAAAAATAAATCTCACAAATAAATTCAATCCCGGAATCTTTCTTTTCAGGAATAGATTCCCTAATTACAGAAATTTTCTTTTCACGTGATTTGGGAATTTCAGGTACTAATTTCTGTTTTTTAAGAGGCATTATTTTAACTAAGGGATTTTTTATAATGAAATAGCTTTTATCATTTCATCAACATCTTTTAAAGAAAATTCTTTTTGCTCGCCTGATTCCATATTTTTCAAATTAACTTTTCCGAATTTGTATTCTTCCCCTCCTAAAAAAAGAACATATCGGGCATTAAGTTTATTTGCTTCCCGCATCTGTGCTTTGACACTTCTGTCCAGGTAATCAAAATCTACTGATAGGTTTTTCATCCTGAAACCTAATGCCAAATATACCACTTCGCTTGTCAGTTCTTGATCAAGCCTTACTATATAAAGATCAATCTTATCTGCAGGAATCTTTAGGGAATTTTCGTTTTCGCAGGCTAGAAGTATTCTTTCAATTCCGGCAGCAAAACCGACTCCCGGAGTCGGATCGCCACCTAATTGTTCAACCAAAAGATCATATCTCCCGCCTCCGACCAGTGCGCTTTGGGACCCCACTTTTCCACTCAATATTTCAAATGTGGTTTTTGTATAATAATCCAGACCCCTTACAAGCGTCGGATCAACTTCATAAGGAATATTTAATTTGGTAAGAAGCTCCTGCACTTTATCAAAATCATTTTTACTCTCATCATCAATATAATCAATCAGCAGAGGAGCATTTTTCATAATTTTCATATCCGATTCAACTTTACTGTCAAATAGTCTGAGAATATTTGTCTCAAGTCGTTTCCTGCTATCTTCGGATAAATCACTTTTTTTGTCTTCCAGGTATTCACGCAATTTTATTTTATAGCTTGCTCTAGCTTTAGGGATACCCATTGAATTTATCTTCACCTTTAAATCCTTTAGCCCCATGTTCTTTAAAATAAAAAAGGCAATACCTATCAATTCAGCGTCAAGAGCCATGGATTTACTACCGAGAGCTTCACCTCCGAATTGATGAAACTGCCTGAGCCTTCCGGCCTGTGGTCTTTCCTGGCGAAACATTGGAGCAATATAAAAAAGTTTATTGAGGGATTGCTGTTTACCAAGAGAATGTTCTATAAAAGCTCGCACAACACCGGCCGTCATTTCTGGCTTAAGAGTAATACTAGTTTCGCTCCTGTCAACAAAGGAGTACATTTCCTTACCAACTATATCAGTTTCTTCGCCAATACTTCTGGCAAACAACAATGTTTCCTCAAAAACCGGAGTACGTATCTCTTTATAATTATAATTAATAAAGATGTTTCTCACAGTAGTTTCAAGGAGATACCACTTTGATATTTCTGACGGAAGTATATCTTTGGTGCCTGTAATTGCTTTTATCATAAAAAGAAAGTTTTAAAATTTTTGGGGTTGTACGAATCAAAAAATAAAAAGGAGCAAAAATCAAACCTCGAAGTAATTTTCTTCTTCCTTTTTAAATAGGTCTAAAATTTCTTCATTAGATTTTGCTTCCAGCAATGAATTTCTAAATTCATCTTTATTCATCATCCTCGAAATGCGGCTTAATAATTTTATGTGAGTGCTTACCAGATTATCCTTTCCGACCAATAGAAAAACCAGATGAACCGGCTGCTGATCCAGGGATTGATAATCGATTGGGTTGTTTGTCTTACCAAAGGCTCCTAATATTTCGTTTACGTGATTTGTCTTACCATGGGGGATAGCAAATCCTTTTCCCACTCCTGTGGACATAATTTTTTCTCTTTCAAGTACCGCTTCCCTTATCTTATCAATATCGTTTACTCTGGGATCGCCTTTGAAGAGATCAATAAGTTCATTTATAACTTCTTCCTTCCCAGTACCTTTAAGATCGGATATTATAAAACCATCTTTTAGTAAATCTGCAACTTTCATCCTGCTTCCGCATTAAACATTGAAAATTAAAATTAAATTTACTAATACCTGAGTAGTTTAGCAATGAATTATATCTAAATTAAAAGCGGTCGTTTATAGTTTTCACTCGTATTATATTGCAACATTAGGAATTATTCAATAATTATATACTCCTTCTTTGCTGAATAGATTTGTTTACCTTAATTTAGTAGTGCGTTTTTTCAAAATTCCTCAAATTGTGGAGTTCAGATGGATATACAAAATAAGACAGCTCTTGTTCTCGGTGGATGGGGGTTGGTAGGTACAGCAGTAGCTCGTAAACTAGTTCAGGAAAAGCCCAAGCAAGTTATTATTACTTCCCTTAGACTTTCAGAGGCACAGGATGCTGTTAAAAAATTAGAAATTGAATTCCCTGATAAAAAAGGAAAGAATTTCTTCATACCTTGGGGCGGGGATATTTTTGTAAGGAATAAATTCAAGGATAAATATCGCGGTGATCTGCTTGCCGATAAAGAAACCAGGAAAATCCTGATCTCCGATATTATGGATGAATTTTCGGATGAGGTTCTGAAAAGTTCAGCAATTTACAACCTTTTTACAGAATTTAAACCAAATGTAATAATCGATTGTATAAATACTGCAACCGGTATAGCTTACCAGGATATATATTCAACTTACAGAAGCATCAGCCGGGCTATAAAAAACAAAGTAGATTATGATGTATTAGTTGAGGAAACAGAAAAATTATTATCAACATTGTATATTCCTCAACTCATCAGACACGTGCAGATACTCTATGCAAGTATGAGCCAGGTTAAAACTGAAGTCTACCTGAAGGTAGGAACAAGTGGAACCGGCGGAATGGGATTAAATATTCCCTACACACACAGTGAGGAAAAACCATCAAGAGTGCTTCTCAGTAAATCTTCTATTGCAGGGGCACATACTTTGCTTTTATTCCTGATGGGCAGAACACCGGAAGGACCGATCACAAAGGAAATAAAGCCAACCGGAGCAATAGCTTGGAAAAGAATTGAATTCGGTGAAATAAAAAGAAAAGGCCAGGCAATTGAATTGTTTGATATCGATTTGAGCGAAGCTGTTCCTTTGAAAGGTAAATTTGAGATATGTCAAAATAAATATTATAAATCTACAGGTGAAACCCTGAAGTCTGTATTTATTGACACCGGTGAAAATGGTATTTTCTCAAAAGGAGAATTTGAAACAATAACTGCACAGAAGCAGATGGAATTTGTAACACCTGAAGAGATTGCGGACGTTGCAATTTATGAAATTAAAGGAGGTAATACAGGTAAAGACATAGTGAGTTCTCTTGATCACGCTACGCTTGAGCCAACATATCGCGCAGGGTATATGCAACATTCAGCAGCCGAGAAACTTGCACAGCTTGAAAACCAGCATAATATAAGTAGTGTTGCTTTTGAACTATTAGGCCCTCCAAGATTATCAAAACTTCTTTTTGAGATTCACCTTATTAGAAGAATCTGCAAAACAATGAAAGACATTCTAAAAACTCCTGCAAAAGAACTTTCTGATAAATGTTTTGATATAATTTCCAATGACTCAAAGCAAAGAAGTGAAATTCTTTCCATCGGAATTCCAATTCTGTTTCCAAACGGCGAATCCCTTTTAAGAGGAAGCATTATAAAAATTCCTGCATTCCAGGGAGAAAACGTTCTGGATATAAGTCCTGAGAATATTGACAAATGGGCTTTTGAAGGCTGGCTTGATCTTAGGGTAGGTAATATGGAAAAATGGCAAAATAGAATTAAAGACCTTATAGAAGAAGCGGAAGATATCCCGGAAACTGATACAAGCTCACAGCATGTAAGAACTAGATCCTACTGGGGAAATTTTGAAGAGATAAATATTGGAAAAATTTGCAGCTGGATCTTCATTCATGAAGAACAAGGCAGGAGAATGAAAGCTTAATTAAGATATGAATATACTCTTGTAAGTGATTTTTCCGCTTCTTCATAAGTAGGATTTAACTGCAATGCTTCTTTGTAACAGAAGATTGCGTCTTCCCAGAGACCCCTCATCTCCGAAATTCTTCCAAGATTGTAAAGAGGATAAAACCTGAACTCGTTCTGAGGGGCATTTAGCGCTTTATTCAGCCACTCAACTGCGTGATCATATTGCCCTAAGTTTATGTAGTATGATCCAATATCATTATATATATCTCCATTATCAGGAGCCAGAAAAATAGCGAGGACGCATTCATTAATTGCTGCTTCATATCTTTCAAGATATCCATAAATCCGTCCAAGTCGAGTGAAAGCTTCTGCCGTTGGATTATATGTGATTGAAAGTTTTAGATATTCAATTGCATCTGTTAAATTCCCCTTAGCCTGCAAACTGCATGCTTTGTTAAAATATTTTTCAGCTCTTGAAATATTATCTTTCTCCGACATCCGATTTCTCCAATACTTGGGGAAATTGATATAAAAAACCGCTTTTCCTTCATCCTGGATGTAAGAATTTCATAAAATCAGAGAAAAATTGTAATTAATTATAGACGAGAGCGCAGTATCACTCTACCAAGGGTTGATAGGAATAGTCAACCGAACTTATATTAAATCAAAAATATTGTCGGCTCAGCTTCATCCGCAGATTAACTGCTCTTCTAGAAGTACTGCCTTAGGAAACAAAACATTATTTTCAAGATGAACGTGTTTATGTAGATCTTCTTCAAATTCCTTTAGTTCCTTTAAGCAGGCTTTGTAAGTATTACAAGCATCTGAGGGGATTGCATAACTATTTGTCAACTTTTTAATGCTGTACATACTTTCTCCTGCAGATTGATGCTCAAGTTCCATCATATTAATTGGATTGCCAATTCTGCCGAAATATGGTTTTTCAAATTTGGTCTCACCATTTCGGACTCTGACCAGATATTTTATATAGGGAAAAAGTATTTCTTCTTCCTTCATCATATGCTGTTTCAGCTCTTTAGAAACCCCGGAAAATATTTTAGCGACTTTAATTGTTTCAGGATGGTTTTTCCCGTGAGACGAGGCAACTTTCTCCGCGTGAGAAGAGATTAGTGGAATCATATATACGACATACTTATGATGATTATTAACTATATAATCCACTATAAAATCAAGATCTCTGTCATCAAATCTTTCCGAAATTTCAACTTTTGCAGACTCCATTTTTTCTATTTCAGAATAGACCAGATTAGGATCGGTTCCATTTTCCTGACATGCCTGAGCGATTGTTTTGTTTCCACCACAACAAAAATCCAAATCATATTTTTCAAATATGCCGGCGGTCTTAACATTTTTAGTGACTATATCAGCGAGTGTTAGTTCTGAATATGTCTCAAAAACATTATTATTAATCATTGCTGTCTCCTATGTTTATAAATGAGATCCATTATTTATTAATTTCACCCTTTAATATTTCACTTTTTTTCTCTTTTGTTTCAGAAGTTGCTTCCTTATTAAATTTCTCAACAGCTGCTGTTCCGGTCGGATGTCCATATGTATTCATATGCTTATAATAGATTAAATACTCCTGACGGGTAATATCATTATGCCAATGACCTGTTATCATTGCCAATCCTGTAACTGCCATAAATATGAGAACGATTGCTACGGCAATTCTTTTCTTTGACACTTTCTTTTTAGTAATCAACGAACTTACATAGAGCGTATCGGCAACGGGACAGGCATCAATACAGTTCAGACAGGTCGTGCACTCGTCTGAGTAGACTGTTTTGACTTTATCAACTTTTATATTTGATGGACAAGCCTTATTGCACAAACCGCAGTCTATACAGCTGACAGGATTTCTTTTAATTTTGTTTGGGCTCAGAAATGAAACTAATCCAAGTAATGCACCATATGGACAAAGATACCTGCACCAAAAATTTTTTATAAAAACAGAAAGTAAGACTAATGAACCAATAACTATCAATGCAAATCTGGAAATATCAGCAAAGAAATAGTACATTTTGAGATCAACAACCTGGTTGTATGGACTATCGAGAAAAGCTTTCACTGAAACGATCGTCATCAAAAAGAAAATTGCATAGGCAAAAAATCCAAGAAGAAGATACTTCAGACTTCTTAATGGATAATCTATAAATCCTGGAAGTTTTATTTTTTTGCGGAAGAGTTTATAAATAATTGTTTCGCCAAAGTCGCCTATTAACTCAGAAAGATAACCAATAGGACAAAGCCAGCTGCAGAACGATTTTCCGAAAACAAGTGATATTAAAACAATAGCCAGAAATATAAATAAACCTGCAGGGTGAGCGGGATGAATCTCTCCTGTCCTTAAAAACAAGTAAAAGCTCATTAATGAACTTATAGGCAAAAATCCATCAACTCCTGGCGGACGAGATTGAAAAGCAATTGTTCCGCCGGATTGCAGGTAACTTGCAAAATGGTAAAATTCCACCCCTATCCAGATACATAAAGCGGCAAAAGCAGTCTGAATGTAGAATCTGTATTTCTGAATAGGCTCTTCTGTGTTTTTTATAATTTTCATTTTAACATCTAATCAGATAAATTTATCCGATTTAGCCCTAAAAATTTTTATAATGCTTTTATTTTACTTAATGTTCTATCTCTGAAATTGTCGATGGTTTCTTCTGTAAGCATACTATACGCCTTTGTTCTTATATCTCCCCATTGTTGATGAACCGGACACGGGTGATCAGGAGAGCATTCCGGAAAACCAATGACACAGCTATTAAATATATCCAGCCCATCTATTGCTGCTACAATATCAATCAGTCTGATTTTCGAAGGAGCTTTTGCAAGAATAAATCCTCCGTTCTTTCCCTTCTTTGATTCTACAATTCCGCTCTCTGTAAGACTTTGAAGAATTTTGGAAATAAACTCCTTCGGAATGCCAAGCGCTCTGGAAATATCTTCTGACGAAGTAACTTTTTCCTCAAGATGAGCGGCTAAGTACAAAACACCTTGCAATCCATATTCACACTTCTTTGAAAAAATTACAGTCATTTTATAATCAGATTATTTTATCTGATTAAACATATTAACAAATTAGATTATTGTCAAATTAATTAAAAAGTGCCTTATTGCTTAAAAATGAATCCAAATTATATATTGAAGCATCTAATTTTTTATAAAATACAGGAATATTTATGGATTTAGTGCATAATTATACAACAACAGTCACTTGGGAAAGGGATAGGATCGGAGAACTATCTTCCCCTACTCTGCCCGATCTTACAGTTGCTACACCTCCTGAATTCCCCAAAGGAGTTCCTAACACGTGGTCACCCGAACATTTATTTGTTGCATCAGCTAATATTTGCCTTATGACAACATTTCTTGCTATTGCGGAGAATTCGAATTTTGAATTTAAATCTTTCAGGAGCGAAGCAACGGGAAAGCTTGAAAAAGTTGATGGTAAATTTATGATCTCAGAAATTGAGTTAAGACCGGTAGTCACAATTAAGGACGAAAGTAAGAAAGAAAAGGCAATCAGACTTATTGAAAAGTCTGAGGCTGCTTGCCTAATCTCAAATTCTATGAAATCAAAAAGGATCTTGACTCCCACAATCACTGTGGAAGAATGAACTTAGGACAACCTTTCCAATAATTTAAAGATCTAAAAGCTCTAATAAAAAGGAGAAACTTAATGCCGATATTTGAATATCAGTGTGAAGAATGTAATACAAAACATGAAGTGCTTCACAAATCTTCCTTACATCTGGAGGAAGTTACATGTCCCAGGTGCAATTCAAAAAATAATAAAAAGCTATTATCAACTTTCAGTGCTTCAATGGGTGAAGGAAGCAACTACTCTGGTTCATCATGCGAAAGTGGAAATTGTGATATACCTTCTCCATCAGGTGGTTGTTCAAGCGGCTTGTGCGGATTAAACTAATCCACAATATCAGTCATATAAATTCTGTCGGCATGCAATCTTGCGATTTCAGCGCCGAGTATGAATACTACTGAAGAACAATAAATCCAGAAAGCAACGACAACAAATAGTGTATACGTTCCGTAGATTTTCCCCAGGGAAGAAAAATGGCGCAGATAAAATCCAAATAAAAGTTTAATACATTCCCATAAAATTGCAGCCCAAAAGGCCCCTAAAAAAGCTGACCTTTTGCGAATTTTCTTTACCGGAACCGTTAGATATAATATACTAAATGAAGTAAATATTACTACCAAAGACAAAGAAGTAAAAAGTACCTGTTCAAAAATCCCCGTGTTAAAAATATTGTTTGCAGCACTCCATTCATAGGCTGTCTGTCTTACAAACTCTATTACCGGTATAGAAAAAGTTATGACTGTAAAAATTATTAACAACAAAATTATCATCAAAAAATCTCTGAGCTTGCTAAGTAAGATGTTAATATTAATTTCAACACCGAAAACCTTATTAAGAATCGTCCGCATACTGCTGAATAGCTCACTAGCTGCAAAGAAAAGGGTAAATCCTCCGATGATACCCGCAAGATTTTTATTTTGTATTACCTCATCGATACTATTAAATATAACATCTTTAACAAATTGTGCATATTTTGAATAAGGAATGATAGCGTCTATAAAAGTGTTTACCTGGCTCTGCATTGAAGATGAATTTAGTATATTGCCCAAAACGAAGAAAATTATAAGCGCAAATGGGATGGCACAAAAAAACAGCGAAAATGACAATCCACCGGCAAATAAGAATAAATGATGCTCCCCTGTTCTTTTTAACAATCCTTTAAAGTAATGCCTCGAAAAATCCTTAATTGAATGATAAGATGGTTTGTAATGCAGGGCCATCCTTAGCTTGCGGACCAATAAGTAAATCTTTGTACTTCGCAATTTCTCCCTGATCTTTTTTCTAACCATTCATAAAACCCGGAATTGTGTTAAAGTAAATATTGGACAATTCAAATAATTTAATTGAAATCTTATTGTTAATAGTTAAACAATCGCTTCCTGTTTCTCCTAAAAGATAATAAATCTGGTCCTTTGTTTTAAGAAGTTTTTCAAACTCAGCCTTATTATTGGAAGAAACACTAACTATAATTCTAGACTGACTTTCAGAAAACAGCGAAAAATCTTCCCTGGTTTTTACAGGTATATTCACTATGCCACCGATCTGGCTCTTTTCATTAATTATACAACACTCAGCCAGAGCACACACAATACCACCTTCTGAAACATCGTGTGCAGAATTAATTAATCCATTATTTATCAACATTAAAACTGCATCATGCAATCTCTTTTCCTTCTGCAAATCAAGTTTAGGAGATTCGCCGGCAACTTTATTATATATCACTTTCAGATATTCACTTCCGCCTAATTCTTCAAAGTCTTCGCCGATCAAGTAAATTAAATCACCTTCAGTCTTAAAGTATGATGTTGTAATATGTTTCAAATCATCAATTAGCCCTACCATCCCGATGGTAGGAGTAGGGAATACAGCAGCTTCAGGTGATTCATTATAAAAACTAACATTTCCCCCTGTCACAGGGGTATTAAAAAATCTGCAAGCCTCCCCCATTCCTTCAATTGCTTCTTTAAACTGCCAGTACACTTCCGGTTTATAGGGATTGCCAAAATTCAGGCAATTAGTTATAGCCAAAGGCTGACCTCCGGAACAAACGATATTTCTTGCCGATTCGGCAACTGCAATTTTAGCCCCTTCCTTTGGATTCAGATAAACATAACGGGAGTTGCAGTCGGTCTTCATAGCCAGTGCTTTATTTGTTTCTTTTAAATACATAACTGCGGAGTCACAGCTGGGACCTACAATTGTGTTGGTTCTTACCATAGAATCATATTGCTCATAAACCCACCTTTTTGAAGCTATATTTGGTGAGGAAAATACCTTTATGAAAATATCCCTAATATTTTCTGGTTTTGGCAATTTATTAAAATCAAAACTTCTGGTTTCTTTCAAGTAAGAGGGTTCTTTTGTTTCTCTAATGTATACAGGGGCACCGCCTCCAAGCACTAATTCATTGGAAGGTAATACTGCTTTTTCTTCTCCCTGGTAATGAATATGGAGATTGCTTTCGCTGATTACTTCACCAATTATTTCGCAATTGAGGTCCCACTTCTCAAATACTTTTTTAACTTTTTCCTCATATCCTCTTTTAACAGTGCAAAGCATTCTTTCCTGGCTTTCGGAAAGCATAATCTCATATGCAGTCATTCCTTTTTCACGTAAAGGAACTTTATCAAGGTTTATCTTCATCCCCGATTTTCCCTTAGCACTCATTTCACTGGTTGAACACGAAATTCCAGCAGCTCCCATATCCTGAATGCCAATTAACCATCCGTTTTTAATTATCTCAAGAGTTGCTTCTAATAGAAGCTTTTCAGTAAATGGATCTCCCACCTGTACTGAGGGCCTTTTCGCTTCAGATTTTTCTGAAATTTCTTCCGATGCAAAAGTAGCGCCGTGTATTCCATCCCTGCCGGTAGAAGAACCGACGATCATTACCGGATTTCCTACACCTTTTGATGTAGCACTGGCCACAAGATTTTTTTTCACAATTCCCACAGCCAT
>Ga0315535_1000207_pt1 | contig 40323 bp, 32 predicted proteins | sample SalMarSW160220MG_2_FD_203092 | JGI IMG/M metagenome (GOLD analysis project Ga0315535, IMG submission 203092) | Salt marsh sediment microbial communities from the Plum Island Ecosystem LTER, Massachusetts, United States - Salt Marsh Sediment SW1602-20 ... | reverse complement strand
AATCAAATAAAGTAGAAGTAGTACCTAATCTTGAATCAATTTATACTTCGGTAAATGATGTAGATACTCCTCCACGAGAAACAGAAGCTACTAATAAGATAATGACTAATTCCTTGGTAGAAGCTGTAAAAAGTCTCTATGATAAAAATTCAGGAGAACCAGAGAGGTTTATTATAGCCTTAAGAATATATGGAAATGAGAACGGAACCATAGATAAGATAAAGGACATTTCAAAACCCTTAGAGGAAATCCATTCGGGAATTGATTCTGTTAAAGATTATACTAACAATGCCAAATTAGTGGCAGCCATAGCAGAAAGAATGGGTGATTGGAAATTTGAACCGGCCAAAATTAACGGGAAACCCGTAAAATGCTGGAATGATATTAAGTTAAATATTATAATGAAACCTGATGGTACTTATTCAATTGAACTGCCTGATTTACTTATGAGCGCTAATATGTTCAATAGTAATGATAAATATTTTGTAGCAGTAGATGAAATGCCCGAACCGATTGGTGGGATTGCAGCAATTCAAAAGAATATTAAATACCCGGAGATCGCGAAGAGAGCTGGGATAGAAGGTAAAGTTTATATTCAGGCATATATAGATGAAAACGGAAACGTAACAAAGGCTACTGTCTTAAAAGGAATAGGCGGGGGCTGCGATGAAGCAGCAATGAACGCAATAAAAAAAGTAAAATTTATTCCAGGCAGGCAGGCAGGTAAGCCGGTGAAAGTACAAGTCAGTGTACCGGTTATTTTTAAATTATCTGACAATTCAGCCAAGGAGGTAAAATGAAAAAGCAAATCTTAATTATCCCGCTCATATTATTTGTGTTAACGGCTGCAAATACTTTTGGGCAGGAAAAAGATACTTCGGAAAAATCAAGTAACAAATATCTGGCAAAAGCTGATGTAATGCCCGAACCAGTTGGTGGAATAAGCGCAATTCAAAAAAGAGTTGTATATCCGGAGATAGCTAGAAAAGCTGGAATTGAAGGAAAGGTTTTTGTCCAGGCTTTCATCGATGAAAAAGGTGATGTTATAAAAACAAAAATAATTAAAGGAATTGGCAGCGGTTGTGATGAATCTGCGATGAAAGCAATCAAAGAAACAAAATTCACACCTGCAAAACAAAAAGACAAGCTTGTAAAAGCGCAGGTAGTTGTTCCGGTTTTGTTTAAGCTGAACAAATCAAAAATAAAAAACAGCCAGTAAAAAGACTTGGAAATAAACTCTGATTAAGGCCCTGAATCTACTAAAAAGTCTGCCAATTTGGCAGACTTACACTCCCTTCAACAAGGGTACAACTGGCCTTTAAATGGCCTTTAAAGAGCCTCTGGAATTCACCTGAAATGTCTGCCAAATTGGCAGACATTTCAACTAAGATTTAATTACACTACTAATCAAAAACAAACTGCACTTAAGTTTATTCCTGCTGGATATGGAGGCAAAATTAAAAATTTCGGTCTTGTTTAAGCTGAATAAATCAAAAATAAAAATCAGCCGGTAAAAAGACTTCGATATTTCAAATTATGAAAAATAATTAGCCACAGGTCGATTTTTTTAGTATTCTGCTCTAGTTTTACCTTGTGCTCCCTTGCTTTAATTTCGTATTTTTGCCTACCATGCTTAAGACAATATTAATTATTGCTCTTGCGAGTTTTCTCGTTTTAGCACAACAATCGAGCGAATTCAATACAAAATATGTTCTGGCTCAATCATATTTGCAGGGCGGGCAATATGATAAAGCTGAGCAGATTTTTGAAGAACTCTATAAAACCCAGCCTGATAATTATCAGATTTTTAGTGGTCTAAATGATTCATATGTACAACAAAAGAAATATGATCAGTCGATCAGCTTGATCGAAAGCAGAATTAAGATCGATCCTCAAAACATTAACCTTTATGGATTGCTTGGCTCTACCTATTACCTGATGGGAAATGACAAAAAGGCATTTGAGGTTTGGGACAGCTCACTGGACAAGGTTCCGAATAATGGAACTGCCTACAGAATACTTGCGAACTATGCAATTGAAAGGAGAGCTTTCGACAAAGCAATTGAATATTTAAAGAAAGGAAAAGCCGCTGCAAAGACAAATAATTACTTTTCTTATGACCTTGCGAACTTGTACTCCCTTACTATGCAGTTCAAAAATGCGGCTGAAGAATATTGCTCAATAATAGATAATAATCCGCAGCAGTTAAGTTCCATTCAATCGAGAATAATGGCCTATATAAACAAACCGGGTGCCCTGGATCAAACTATTGAAGCAGTTAAGGAACATCAATCCGATAAAATAGAATTTAAATATCTGCTCGCCGCTTTATATAAGGAAGCAAAGGATTATGATAAGGCTCTAAATCTTTATGAACAAATAGAATCCGTGCAGCATCAACAGGGTTATATGCTGCTTAATTTTGCAAATTACCTTACGGGAGAAAAACAATTTACAAAAGCAGCACAGGTTTTTGATTATATCATTTCCAAATTTCCAAATTCACCTTTTATATCAAGAGTCAAACTTGGTTATGCTAAATCGCTGGAAGCATCGCTCGACGATGATAGTGCCCTTAATGCTAATAGCTGGAAACCATATTCCAGGCCAACAGTGGTATCTAATGATAAAATTGAAAGAGCAATAAATGCTTATTCAGAAATAATTAAATCATATCCCCATTCAGAAGTTTCAAACGAAGCATTATTAAGAATAGCAAATATTCTGCTGAGCAAAAAAGGAGATCCTGCTGAAGCACAGAAATATTTCAAAGAACTTACCACTTACCCTTCTTCCCAGCTCGTTTTTAATGCATATTTAGGACTTGGAGATATAGCCCTGCAATCCGGAAATCTCGACCAGGCTGTCCTGGATTATTCGAAAGTGCTTGAGAATAAGCAAAGTCCTATTGATAAGAAAAACCTCGCTAAACTTGGATTGGCTAAAATAAACTTCTATAAAAATGATTTTCAAAAATCAAAAGAAATGCTGTCGGAAATAATAAATGACCTAAATGATAATTCTGCAAATAATGCACTTGAGCTGTCTCTTCTGCTGAGCACTTCAAAAAATGATTCGGCCGATCTCGTGAGGTTTTCAAGAGCAGAGCTGCTTGCTGAACAAATGAAATTTGACAGCGCCTCTGTTATTTATAAAACCATTTATAGCAATCCGCGTACATTTATCTTGGGTCAGATATCTGAATTTCGTGATGCTGAAATGGATCTGGCAATGGATAGCCTGGAGACTGCAATTGCAAAATTTTCAAAAATTGAAGCTGAGGGGGCAAAAAACATTTATGCAGATAAAGCATTATATTTGGAAGGTCAAACTTATCAATTCGGGCTGAAAGATAATTCAAAAGCAATTGGGGCTTATGAAAAATTGCTTGCTAATTTTCCGAACTCGATCTATCTTGATGAAGTAAGAAAGATAATTATTTCCTTAAAAAGTAAACTTAGTTAGGTAATAAATGAGCAAAAAGCAGCAGAATCAAAAAATCGTTAAATGTTCATTTTGCGGGCGCGACGGAAGTGAAGTCGGGAGTATGATCGCTGGTCCGGACGTGTACATTTGCGATATTTGTATAAGCAGTAGCGTTGACATACTCAAGAACAATCTGGCTGCCTATACCAACACAAAATCCAGATTTTCTTATGAACACACTCCCGAATCAATCAAAAATACTCTGGATGAATACGTTATAGGCCAGGAAAGAGCGAAGAAAACGCTGGCTGTTGCAGTCTACAATCATTATAAAAGAATAAACACCCGGTCACCTTTTTTTGAACTGGATGACGTTGAAATTGAAAAAAGTAATATTTTATTAATTGGTCCGACTGGTGTTGGGAAAACCTTGCTTGCACAAACACTTGCAAAAATTCTCGACGTTCCATTTGCTATCGCCGATGCAACTACTCTTACTGAAGCCGGCTACGTTGGCGATGATGTTGAAACCGTGCTTGTGCATTTGCTTCAAGCAGCGGATTATAACCTCGATAAAGCACAGAAAGGGATTGTATACATAGATGAAATAGATAAGATAGCACGAAAAGGAGAAAGTACTTCCATTACAAGAGATGTTTCTGGAGAAGGTGTTCAGCAGGCACTACTGAAAATTCTGGAAGGAACAATTGCGGGTGTTCCTCCAAAAGGCGGAAGAAAACATCCTGAACAAAGTTTGATAAATATAAATACGAAAAATATTTTATTTATAGTCGGCGGTGCTTTTGATGGAATCGACAAAATAATCGCTGCCAGAATAAATAAAAATAGAATGGGTTTCTCTTCAGATATAAAGTTAAAGAAACAGGAAGAAGACCTTCTTCAATTTATACAACCTGAAGACCTTTTAAGATATGGTCTAATACCTGAATTAGTCGGTAGAATACCTGTAGTTGCACCTTTACAGGATCTTTCAGAAGACGCTTTAAAGAGTATTCTCACTGAACCGAAAAATGCAATACTCAAGCAGTTCAAAAAATTATTTATGATGGAAAGTGTTGAACTGGAATTTGATCCATTTGCAATTCAAACCATAGTTGAAAAAGCAATGGTCAGAAAAACCGGTGCGAGAGCTTTAAGATCAATCGTCGAAGATTTTATGCTCGACATTATGTATGACCTGCCAAATAGAAATAACATCGAGAAATGTATTATCACAAAAGATGTTGTTCAATCAGGAGGGGAACCAATTTACCTTGAAGCTGACAGAAAATCGGCATAATATTTACATTAAATAAATACTGATTTTAGTTTAGGCGATCAATTGATCGCCTAAAATTTTTTACGGGCTTTCTTCATGATAAAAAAAATTCTAATACTCCTGATCTTCTCGACCAGCATTATTTTTTCCCAATCAAAGATTTTAATCTATATGGACCTTCAACAAACTGATCATTTAAGAGCGTATGGAATTACATACAATGCCCTTGCTGAAGGGATTAAGGCCGATTGGCTTTTGAATTACAGGGGCGGATCTTTTATGCTGGACTACTCAGATAAAATCGCATCACAATGCAGGGTTGAAGGAGTTTCCTTTGATCTATTATCAATGGAAGAAGCTGCAAAGATATATTCTTTAGTCCAAAGTGATGATAAAAATATGGATGTCGTTCGTCTGGAAAAAGCACCTAAAATTGCGGTGTTTGTTCCCCCTGGATTTCAGCCTTGGGATGACGCTGTGACACTTGCACTTGAATACGCAAAAATTCCTTATACAAAAATCTGGAACGATGAAATTTTAAGAGGTGACCTTTCCAAGTATGATTGGTTACACCTGCATCACGAGGATTTTACAGGCCAGTATGGAAAATTTTATGCTAGCTTCAGTAATGCTCAGTGGTATATTGATCAACAGATAGAGTATGAACAGGATGCAAAGAAAAACGGTTTCAAAAAAGTTTCCAATATGATGAAAGCAGTAGCTCAGGATATCAAAGATTACGTCGGCAGAGGCGGATTTCTTTTTGCAATGTGTTCCGCAACTGATTCATTTGATATTGCACTTGCTGCACATAACGATGACATCTGCGATAAAATGTACGATGGTGATCCCCCTGATCCTGATGCTCAGCAGAAACTCGATTTCTCAAATACCCTTGCTTTTACAAATTTCAAACTCGAGATGAATCCATATGTTTATGAATACAGCAGCATTGATGTTCAGCCATCGGAAATTGGCAATCCTCAAAATGATTATTTCACTCTCTTTGATTTTTCTGCAAAATATGATCCCGTGCCAACGATGTTAACTCAGGATCACGTAAATGTAATTCACGGATTTATGGGACAAACAACTATGTTCCACCAGGAACAAATAAAAAAAGATATAATAATACTTGCAAAACGCGAAGGAACTGATCAGGTTAAATATCTTTATGGAACATTCGGACGCGGATTTTTCGCTTTTTACGGTGGGCATGATCCTGAAGATTATGAGCATCTTGTTGGCAGTCCCCCTACCGATCTATCTCTTCATAAAAACTCGCCCGGTTACAGGCTGATATTGAACAATGTCCTGTTCCCGGCTGCAAAAAAGAAAAAACAAAAAACTTGATACCATTTACAATGAGTATTTAAAAATATTCATTAACTTTAATTCCTAAATATTTAATAAAATTTATCATTGAAATTATCAGGTTTTTATGAAATTTATTACTGTAAAAAACTCTTCTGAAAAAATTCCTGCTGGAAAAGTCGTTTGTGTTGGAAGAAATTATGCTGAACATGCCCGCGAACTTGGCAATGAAATTCCCGAGAAACCGGTTGTGTTTCTTAAACCAAATACTGCAATTATTTATTCTGGTGAAAAAATAATTTACCCGAACTTTTCAGAAGAAATGCATCACGAAGTTGAATTGGTGCTTCTAATCGGCAAAAAAATAAAAGATGTTGATACTAAAAAAGCGGAAGAAGCAATTTCAGGCTATGGTGTTGGCCTGGATATGACATTACGAGACATTCAAAGCGAATTAAAAAAGAAAGGTCACCCCTGGACAATTGCCAAGGGTTTTGATACTTCTGCGGTGTTATCTGATTTCATTTTTAAGAAAGATTACAAGCTTACCTTAAATGAAGTAATTTCACTTTCAATAAACGGGACAATTAAGCAAAGGGCAAAACTAAATACAATGATTTTCGCCCCTTCAAAAATTGTTGAATATATTTCATCACTAATGACTCTGGAAGAAGGGGATTTAGTTTTTACAGGAACTCCTTCTGGTGTAGGCAAAGTTGTGAAGGGTGATAAATTATTAGCCGAAATTGAAGGGATTGCTTCATTAAGCTGTGAAGTTGGATAAATTACCTGTTAAGACTTCCTAAAGCTTTCTTGATAAGATCTTCCAAAGTAACATTCGGATCTGCTGAAATTATATCTCTAACACTTTTTTCAGACTGCTTTAAATTGTAACCAAGTGTAGTTAGTGCAGCTATAGCTTCGTTTTTGATGCTGAAAGGAATCTTTTCTCCTTCCTCTGAAGATACAGAAGTTATTTTTGATTTTAATTCAAGGACAAGTCTTTCAGCCGTTTTTCTGCCAATTCCGGGAATGGAAACAATCCTTGAAATATCCCCGTCCATAATTGCATGTCTCAGTTCATCTACAAGTATACCCGATAAAATGCTAATCGCCAGTTTAGGGCCGATGCCGTTAACGGAAATCAGTAACTCAAACATTTCTTTTTCGGATTCATTGTAAAATCCAAAGAGTGAGATTGAATCTTCTTTTACATTAGTATGAATAAAAAGATTAGCCGATTCTTTATCACTGATCTTTTCAAAGGTATTAATGGAAATATTAACCACGTAGCCGACTCCACTGACATCCAGGGTAATCTTGGTTGGTTTTGATGAGATTATTTTTCCAGATAGATAGCCAATCATATTATTTTTTTTATTATCTAGTGTTAACCCACCACTCTTTCCGGATAAGCTTCAATAAAAGATTTCCAGTCTTTGCTTCTTTTGGTAATCCTTCTTACCCTGAACGCGTGACAGAGTGCAATTGCAAGTGCATCGCTTTCATCAAACCTCATTTTCTCATTCTTAATATCAAGCAATGATTTAATCATAAAACTCACCTGCTGTTTCGAAGCCGCACCGTTACCGACTACAGATTTTTTTATTTCTCTCGGGGAATATTCACTTGTTGGAACTTTGTTATGTATAGCTGCTAGGAGTGAGACGCCACGCGCATAGCCGATTTTCATTGCAGATTGAACATTCTTTCCATAAAAAGCTGTTTCAATTGCAAATTCATCTGGCTTGTGAGTCTTAATTAGCTTGTCCAATCCTGAATAAATTATTTCCAATTTTTCTGTGAGAGTGTAACCGGCAGGCAGCTTAATTAAACCGTTAACAACTTTTGTGAAGGAATTTTTATGCGCTTTAACTATCCCGTAACCGGTATAATTAGTTCCTGGATCTACTCCGAGAATTATCATTTAATTCTATTATTGATTGAAGAAACCCTGTCTATACTTATTACTTCAATGATTCTTCATCGAAGTCTGCATTTGTAAAAACGTTTTGGACATCATCGCTGTCTTCAAGACTTTCTATTAGCTTTATCATTGCTTCTGCAGTCTCTCCACTTACATTTATAGTGTTTTTAGCCATCCAGTGAAGCGCTGCATTCTCTATTGTCATCTCCTTATCAATAAGCTTTTTTCTTATCGGTTCAAAAGTTTCAATAGATGTTTGTATTTCAAAAAATTCCTCTTCCGTTTGAATATCTTCAGCACCTTCATCAAGAACAACTTCGAGAATTTGTTCTTCTGTCTTTCCCTGCTTTGGTATAGTAATAATTCCTTTCCTTTCAAACATCCAGGCAACCGAACCTGTTTCTCCCAAATTTCCTCCAACTCTGGAAAAAATATGACGCACTTCTGCAACAGTTCTGTTTTTATTGTCTGTAACTACTTCAACAAGCACTGCAACACCTCCGGGCCCATAGCCTTCATAAGTCAGTTCAACGTAACTCTGACCTTCTAGTCCTCCGGTAGCCTTTTTAATTGCCCGGTCAATATTATCAGCAGGCATATTTACAGATTTTGCGTTATCAACAGCAAGTCTCAATCTCGGATTTCCTGCTGGATCTCCCCCTCCTTCTCTGGCAGCAATTGTAATTTCCTTAATCAATTTGGTAAAAATTTTACCTCTTTTGGCATCTATTACCGCTTTTTTTCTTTTAGTTGTTGCCCACTTTGAATGACCCGACATAAATTTTAACTCCGGTTTTTTTAATTTTCTTTAACTCGTAGATCCTTAAACCTAAGTTGAGGAAAAGTTCTTCCATCCCTGATTATTTTGTCGATTGTATACACAATATCAATCTGATGATGGTTGTTTTTTATAAGATCGTAATACTCACCCATATTAAATCCTATAGCATCAAAAACCTTATCTGACCCTGTCTGTTTTAAGCTTGTCAATAGATGATTGTTTCCAATAATTCTAGGAACGCCCGCAATTTCAACCCCTTCCGAAAGAAAAATCGGCCGCATATTTCCCGGCCCGAAAGGTGCAAACTGATCAATAATCCTCAGGAATTTCGGTGTTATTTCAGAAAACTTTAATTGTGAATCAATGTTAATTTCAGGAAAAAGATCCTCCAGAGTCATCGATTCACTTACTATCTGGCTGAACCTCTCTTTAAATTCATTTATTTTATCAATTTCAACGGCTAACCCTGCTGCGGCTTTATGACCGCCGAAGTGTATAAGAACATCCTTACATTTTTCCAGTGCTTCGTAAATGTTAAAATTAGCTATGCTCCTTGCTGAACCTTTTGCAACTCCATCAACAGTTGTAAGCATTATAGTAGGACGATAGTACTTTTCAACCAAACGGGAAGCGACTATACCGATTACCCCGGGATGCCAGCTTTCCTGATGTAAAACTATTGGAATTTCAATATCCAAATCTAAGGAATTTTCGATAATGTTCAGCGCTTCATCCAGTGTTTCTTCATCTATTCGTCTTCGCTGATAATTTTCCGATTCCAGGATTTTTGCATATTCTCTGGCTTCATCTTTATCTTTGGCGACGAACAACTCTACAGCGCGTTCAGCATCACCCAATCTTCCTGCTGCATTTACTCTTGGTGCTAACGTAAAAACGACCTGTCCTGAACTTAAATTGCCGGGATTAAGATTACTGGATTCTATCAATGCTTCAATGCCAGGCCTTGGGTTTGAATTAATGAGATTTAATCCTTCTTTAACAAGAATCCTGTTTTCATCAACTAATGGAACTATATCAGCAGCTCCTGCTAAGGCAACAAGATCAAGATACTGCAATGGCAATTCCCTTTTGCCAATTCTTTCCGAAACACCCTGCGCAAGCTTAAACGCTACTCCGGCACCCGAAAGATATTTAAATGGATAACCACAACTCGGTTTTAAAGGATCAAGAACGGCATATGCTTCAGGTATCTTTTCCTTTGGTTGATGATGATCGCAAATAATCAAATCAAGACCGAGCTCATTTGCATATTTGGTTTCTTCAACAGCCGTTATTCCACAATCGACGGATATAAGCAGGGAAACATTCTTGGATTTTACATAATCAATTCCTGAATTAGAGATCCCATAACCTTCTGTTAATCTTTTGGGAATATAATATTCTACATTTGCTCCAAGTTCTTTGAGGAACATATAAAGTAATGCTGTCGAACATGTTCCATCCACATCGTAATCGCCATAAATACAAATTGATTGATTTTCAGTAAGAGCTTGAATAACTCTGGTAGTTGCTATCTCCATTCCGTCCATTAAAAATGGATCGTGCAATAAATCAATTGTCGGGCGGAAAAATAATTTTGATTGCGAAAAGTTTTTTATATCGCGGTGAATTAATAACCTGGCAAGAACTTCGGAAAAATTAAGTGAGTCAGCTAAAGATTTTACCGTATATTCGTCGGTAATCTCTTTAATCCTCCAGCGCTTTTCCAGCATATAATTATCCCTAAGAGAAGCCTTCTAATATAATTAGCAAGCCTGCCTTTTTATAGGCATAATTGTAAGAACAAAATATACAACCGGTTCCTGTAAGCCGAATTCTGTAACCCCAACTTGTCGGGGCGGCAATTATTTATCTTATTCCGATGTTACCATCGGAATCTAGCGGTCTACCCGAAAATCCTGTCCTATGGACATAAAGCGAACAACTTTAATCCGGCATAAACCGGAAAGATTTTCTTATTTGACCTTGCTTCGAGTGGGGTTTGCCCTGCCTCAAACATTACTATCTGAGCGGTAGGCTCTTACCCTGCCTTTTCACCTTTTCCCCGAAAACGGGGTAGTTTATTTTCTGTGGCACTTTCCCGTGCTATTAGACAAATTGCTGTTATACAATTAAATCTGATACCAGCCGGGTGTTACCCGGCACTCTGTTCTTTGAAGTTCGGACTTTCCTCCCCCCGAAAAACGGGGAGCAACTGCCTGGAACAGGCTGTTTATTTTATCTTAAAAAATAAAATTGTGTGTTTATCACACAATTTTTGTCAATTACTTATTATTATTGATCTGTGTTCTTATGGAGTAATAACTATTTCAAAATGCGATTTCAATCTAGAGCATAAAATTATGAACAAGGATCAATTAAAAAATTGTTTAATATCTACTAGGCAAATATAGTAATTTAAATGCCTCAAAGCATTGGAAATCATTCATCTCTTAAAAAAAAGAAAATATGGGAGGAAATCCACCAATAAGTTCTTACCTTGAAAGAACTTATAAGACAAATCAGTCTATCCTATAAGGCTACTAAACAGTAACGGATTCCGATACTTCAGTTGATACAAGAATTCTTCCGCAATATTCGCAAAAGAAAAGCTTATTGTTTCTCCTGATTTCCAATTGCCTTTGAGGAGGAACAATATTATGACATCCTGAACAAGCAGATCTTTTGATAGTTGCAACGGCCATGCCTTTTTTTGCTTTCCTTATTCTCATATAAACTGAATGGTCTGCCTTCTTGGTCAGAGTTTCAATTTGTTTTCTTTTCTCTCTAAGCTTGGCTTCTTCCTTTTCATTCGCTTTAATGATTACTTTCAAATCGGCCTGCTTAACTTTCAATTCTTCATTCAGTTCATCAAGCTGTGGTTTTACTGATTCTATTTCATCAGTTAAATTTTTGCTTAAATCGGCAAGTGCGTCATTTTCGGCCTCAAGTTTACTTATCAGTTCATCTGTATGATCAATTTCTTTAGTTAGTGCATCATACTCTTTATTATTTCTTACTTGGTATAACTGAGCCTTAAATTTTTTCTGATTTTCCTTAAGCTTTTCTATTTCATTATCATTTTCTTTTCGCTTCTTAAGGGATTCCTTCTGTTCTGTCTCTTTGCTTACTACAGAATCTTTTATAGCACTGATTTTTTCTTCCAATACCTCAACTGCATTTGGAAGGTCACCTCTCAATTCCTCCAGCTCATCAAGCTGATCATCAATACTTTGCAACTCAAAAAGGATTTTTAATCTATCGAGCAATTTATTTCTCCTTATTTAATTATTAAAAAATATTACGGGGTTAGTTGACCCGCTGAATTTAAAAACTTTTATTCCAGAATTACCCCTCACAAATTCTCTTAATCTTTTTTCAACTTCATTCAAAGAATGGATTTCAGTTTCATAATGACCAGCATCAATTAATAAAATCTCATTCTGTGCATCTTGAAAAGCATGATATTTGATATCCGCTGTAATATAAACATCAGCTCCTTCACTGATTGCTTTACTAATCAAATCTGAACCACTGCCCCCACATACTGCTACCTTTTTAATCTTGCCATTCTTTCCTTCTGTGAATCTGAAATTATTTACATTAATGGATCTAACTACATGTTGCAGGAATGTTTTCTGATCCATTGGTAATTCCAATTCACCAATTGCACCTGCACCAACATCAGTTCCGGAATTAGTTAATGGATAAATATCATAAGCTGGTTCTTCATAGGGATGGGATTTAAGCAAGGCAGAAATTACATTTTTTAAATTATGTGAACTAACAATAACTTCAAGCCTCACTTCCTGAACTGTCTCTTTTTTACTTTTCTTGCCAATTGTTGGATTTGATTTTGTCGATCCAATGAATGTGCCTTCGCCTTTAATTCGAAAACTGCACTGAGAATATTCACCAATCTTTCCAGCGCCTGCTTCAAATATAGCTTCAGATACAATTTCTAAAGATTGATCGGGTACAAAAACAGATAATTTATATTGATTAGAAGGAAGATCGGTTAAAAATTTAATGTTTTTCAGCTTTAACTTTTTTGCAAGTTCGAAGCTTACACCATCTTTGGTAAAATCAAGATTTGTATGGGCGGAATATAGGGTTATATCATTCTTAATCAGTTTCTCAATCAACATCGAATTTTTATCTCGTACCAGATCAATTTTTTTCAAAGGATGAAAGATCAATGGGTGATGACTGATAATTAAATTGCACTTCTTTTTTATTGCCTGTTCAATGACCTTCATATTTAGTTCAAGACAAAGAATTATGTTTTTCACTTCCCTCTTACCTGATCCAACCTGAAGCCCGACATTATCGTTTTTCCAGGCTATTTCCTTAGGCGCCCAGTTTTCTATGTATTTAAATATTTCAATCCCGGTCATATCAAAAAAAAATGCACTTCTAAGTTGAAGTGCATTTTTAATTTCGGCTCCCAAATTTTACCGTCAAAAGACGGGTTGCATTCTTAAGATATTTTAACTTTTTGATCTTTTTTATCATAATTAAAGGACAATTAATATATATTTTTCCATCCTTTTTTGCAAGAATTGGAAATATATACTAATTGAACAAATTTCCACTTAATTAGGTTCCAGCCAGTTTCCATCATCCTTTATAATTTCTATTAAAGAATCCACAGCTTTTGCTGCTGGTACATTTCTGCGCACAATATCTTTGCCTTTATAAAGCGTTATTTTATCTACACCTGAACCAACATAGCCATAATCTGCATCAGCCATTTCACCAGGGCCATTTACTATACAGCCCATAATTGCTATTTTCACACCTTTCAAGTGTTCCGTTCGCTTTCTTATCATTTCTGTAGTATCCTGCAAATCAAAAAGTGTTCTTCCGCAGGAAGGACATGCGATATATTCAGTCTTCGAAATCCTCACACGGGCCGCCTGCAAAATCCCGAATAACGTTCTGTTTATTACCTTTTCTTTGGATTCATGATTTTTAATAAAAGTTCTCGAATATTCCTCTTTTGCGTGTTTATTTGCATTTTTTCCATCTCTGGAAATATTTTTAATCTCAATCCAGACACCTTCACCAAATCCATCAATTAGCAGAGAGCCCAAATCAGTTGAAGCATATATCCTGAGTTCATCCACATTCAAATTTTTATAACTTCTTTTTACAATTACAGGATTCTTCACATTATTACTTAATAAATCAAAAAATACCCTTCTCTGTTCGGCTGCTCCATGAAGATTAAATGTTTCAAGAACTATTACAACTGTTTCATCCTGCTTAAATTTTTCTAAAATATCAGTTGTAAAAGTTTCTATATTTCCAGTTACAAAATTCAGATCTTTACCTTTCTCTCTTGATTCAAGATACTGAGATACATTCATCAAAGGAAAACCTTTCGATTTATTCTTAAGACCCCTCCAAAAGCTGAAGTTATAGACGGCTTTAATTCCGTTTGGAATATCAAACGAAATATCCTGGTCTCCCAGATAAATAATATCAGCCGCCAAATCATTCATACTCCATTTATCTGTTTCAGCATTATAGAAATATCCGATATCATTTAACTCAGTCTGATCACCTATTTTTCTCTGGCTGTAATCCGCAATCACTCTCGGAACATTACTGCCGCCGCATCCGGATAATTCAAATGTATTCCTTCTTTCATAATTAAATGGATCTTTCGGCTGTTCATCAATTGGTTTAATCTTTTTGTGACCTGATCTGTTTTTATATCTCTGTACAAGAGAAATTGCAACCGGAGCTTCATATTCCGGATCTTCTGTTAAGGAAACCCTAACTGTATCTCCTAGCCCGTCTTCAAGCAAAGTTCCAATACCAAGTGCTGATTTTACTCTTCCATCTTCTCCCCCACCTGCTTCAGTTACTCCAAGATGAAGGGGATAATTCATCTCTTCCTCTTGCATCTTATTAATAAGAAGTCTGTAGGCCTGAACCATAATTTGCGTGTTGCTTGCTTTCATAGAAAGAACAATATCATAATAATTTAGTTCTTCACATATTCTCACAAATTCCAGAGCGGATTCAACCATGCCAAGAGGAGTATCACCATATCGATTCATAATCCTATCAGAAAGCGATCCATGATTAGTTCCGATTCGCATAGCTGTCCCATATTCCTTACAAACCTTTACAAGCGGAGTAAATTTCTCTCTTAACCTTTCAAGCTCGGCTTCGTAATTTTTATCTGTATATTCAATGGTTTGAAATTTTTTGCGGTCAGCATAATTGCCCGGATTAACCCGCACCTTTTCAACTATTCGTGCTGCCAATTCAGCAGCGTTAGGAGTAAAATGTATATCAGCAATTAATGGAACAGTGTATCCCCTTGCTCGTAGTTCTTTTTTTATATTTTCAAGATTTTGCGCTTCTAACTTGCTTGGTGATGTAATCCTGACATAGTCGCAGCCTGATTCCACCATTCTGATTGTCTGCTCCACTGTGGCCTTTGTATCCATAGTATCCGTTGTGGTCATAGATTGGATACGAATCGGGTTTTCACCTCCACACGGGAGATTACCAATATTTACAACTCTTGTCTTAAATCTTGAATATTCGGTTAGGCTGTTACAATATTTTCTGGCGTTTCTAATTGTCTGATACATATATTGTCACAATAATTTTAAGATTTTTCAGGTAATCTAATCGGTTGCATTTATGTAATTTTATTAACATAAATAAGTAAGATTGTGGCTACCAATCAAGTTACAATGATAAAATTTACGCAAATCAGAATGAAATATAATAAATTGTTGATTTCATATAAAAAGAGAATCGTGTGAAAATAAGTCTCTTTTTCAAAATTATAAAACTTTATTTATGCCGGATTTTCCATTAATTTGCCTCTGAAAAATGAGAATACCTGAATCAAAAATAGAAGAAATACGATCCTCAGCTAGCATAGTTGATATAATATCGGACTACGTCCAACTTAGAAAAAGAGGAAAAAATTTTATAGGATTGTGTCCTTTTCATTCCGAGAAAACTCCTTCGTTTACAGTAAGTGAAGAAAAACAAATATTTCACTGCTTTGGCTGTCACACCGGTGGTAATGTATTTAAGTTTTTAATGGAATATCAAAAGATATCCTTTGTTGAAGCAGTTCAGGAACTTGCGGAAAAGCTTGGAATAAACTTAGAATACAATGAAGAAATCGGGACTGAAAAGCAAAGTGAGCAGGAGCTCCTTTATGAAATAAATACAACAGTGGCGCGCTATTTTTCCGATAACCTGCTCAAAAGTGATAGAGGCGAAACGGCACGAAAATATTTTGAAAATAGAAAAATTAAAATCCAAACTATGCGATCTTTCGGACTCGGTTTTGCGCTTTCAGGAAGAGATGACCTTGTAAATTTTCTAAATGAAAAGAAAATAGATATTGAGCGTTCCCTTAATTTGGGATTAATCAGCAGTTATGAAGACGGAAGGTTATATGATAAATTTTCAGGAAGAATTATCTTTCCCATTTTCTCCCCAAATGGCAGAGTTGTTGCTTTTGCAGGCAGAGTACTTGAAACAGAAAAAAAGGCAGCCAAGTACTTAAACTCACCGGAGTCATTAATCTATATAAAAGGCAGAATCCTTTACGGACTTTCACATGCAAAAGATGAAATAAGAAAACTTGATAAAGCCATTATTGTTGAGGGTTATATGGATCTTATTTCATTATTTCAAAATGGAATCAAAAACATAGTTGCCGTCTCCGGAACTGCCCTAACCGATGAACAGGTTCAATTACTTTCAAGATATACAAAAAATGTAGTACTCCTTTTTGATGCTGATACAGCAGGCATAAAAGCATCTATGCGGAGCATTGAAATTTTATTGAAAAGAGATATGGATATTAAAATTGCTTCCGTTCCTGCAGGCGAAGATCCGGATTCATTCCTAAATAAATATGGGAAGGAAAGATTTGATGAAATAATTCTGGGTTCTCAAAATTTTCTTGAATATCAGTCTGCCTACTATGAATCACTTGGAATGTTCAAGGAACCAGCGAAAATGGCTGAAGCAATACGCGAACTTGTCAAGCCGGTGGCTCTAATCAGCGATGAACTAAAACGAACATTGCTGATCAAAACGATAGCTAGTAATTTTAATCTACGTGAAAAACTTTTGGAAAATGAATTATTGCGCGCTTTAGCAGAACAGGATAAATTCAAAGGGAGAGAAATAGCAAGAAAGGATATCAATCAAAAGGTAAATGAAAAATCAATTGCAAAAACTGAAATAAAATCTGATCTGATATCCGATAGTAATTTAATAAATGAGCGTGAAATAATAGAATTACTGTTTATGGGAGATGAAAAATCCATAAAAAGAATTTTCGAAAACATACAAATTGAAGATTTTGAATTAGAAATTCATAGGAGCCTTGCTAAAATAGTTTATGATTCTTTTAGTAAAAATGATGAATTATCTGCCGGAGCGTTACTGGATAAAATAGCCGAAGCAGAAGAACAAAATTACCTTATGGAAATCATATCGGATAAGTACTCTGTCAGTAATCGCTGGGAAGAGGTTTCCGATTCCATAACTCATAATAAACTTTCTGAGAAATACTTATCGGACGTCCTCCGAAAAAAAAGAATTGATATTCTGAATAAAATGATAGCAGATAATACTAAAAAAATTGAATCAAGCCAGGATGAAAATGAAATATTACAATTGATGAGAAACGAAGTGGAATTAAAGAATGAAAGGACTTCTTTACTTAAAACGGGGATATAAAAATGCCCGGAAATATCCGGGCTTAAAAATAATTAACCTGAAATCAAACGAAAAGTGCTACATCACCGGCTCCTCGACGGATTATCTCCGGTTGATCTTCACTCAAATCTATGACACTTGAAGGATCTCCAATAAGGTTTCCTGAAGCTAACATAAGGTCTACCTGATTATTAAAAATATTCCTGATCTCAAAGGGTTCGTATAAAACATCTCCTTTTCTATTAGTTGTACTTGTACTAATAATCGGATTTCCCAGTAATTCAACCAGCTTTAATGCCACCTTATTATTAGGTATCCTTATCCCAACGGTTTTTCTTTTACTCCACAATTCCTTTGGTACTAAACGTGTAGTGGGCAAAATAAAGGTATAAGGTCCTGGCAGGAGATATTTCATTTTTTTAAAAGCATAGTCTGAAATCTTGGCGTATTTTGAAATCTCTTTAAAATTTGAACAAATAAAACTAAAAAGCTTAGTTCCGACATCATTCTTTATCCTAAACAATTTTTCTAATGCTTTCTTATTATAAATGTCACAACCCATTCCATAAACAGTATCCGTAGGATAGATTATTATCCCACCCTTTCTCAAAACCTGGACAGCTTTGTTAATATACCTCAGCTCGGGATCTTCAGGATGAAGCTCATAATATTCCATACATAACTCCTTTTAATATTTTCATATATGATAGGATTTTTGATTTCCCCCTTTTTAAACCAAAAATTAAAGCTGATCTCAAGATAATAAGAAGCCGATTATTGTCAATACAATTTCTGATATTATAAAAATCATTAAAAGAGCACAAAAATAGCTTTTTTATGGTAATTTATTTTATTTTTTCCATATAAATTTATTATATTTGTTGTTCCAATATTAATCATGGGAATGACTTTAAGGAGATTTCAATGTCGAGAAGATGTCAATTGACGGGTGTAGGTCCGGTTGCAGGTAATAGTGTTTCCCACGCACATAACAGAAGGAAAAGGAGATTTTTGCCTAATCTTCAGAAAAAAAGAGTGTGGGTACAGGAACTTAACAGATTTGTTACTTTAAAACTTTCAGCAAAAGCCGTAAAGAGTATTGCAAAAAACGGTACTGCCGATATTGCAAAAATGATTAGAGAAAAGAAGATAAAAGTTCACTGATCAACATAGAATTTTATTTAAAACAAAAAAAGGAAAGCTGAATTGCTTTCCTTTTTTGTATCATTTTCATCAATCCCTATTCTCTTACCACCCATACTTTAATTTTAGCACTCACACTTGGATGCAGTTTAATGCTAACACTGTAAATGCCTAAAGCTTTAATGGGTTCATCAATTTCTATTTTTCTCTTATCTATCTCGTTTCCTTTCTCTTTAAGAGCATCTGAGATCATTTGAGTGGTTACAGAACCAAAAATTCTATCTTCTTCACCAACCTGTACAGGTATAGTAACTGATACTCTCTCCAGTTCTGCAGCTAATGTTTCTGCAGCAGCTAATTCCTGTTCTCTCTTCTTTGAAAGAGTTTTCTTCTCTTCCTCAAGAGCTTTTATATTTCCCGCTAGAGCTACATAAGCCAATTTTCTTGGGATTAAGAAATTTCTTGCGAAACCATCCTTTACATCAACCACTTCACCAATCTGACCCAGACCTTCCGTGTTTTGTCTTAAAATTACTTTCATTTTTTAACTCCTGGTTTGGGCTATTTCAAAGTATCCGATACATAAGGCAACAGCGCCATATGCCTCGCACGTTTGATAGCAATGGATAATTGTCGTTGATATTTTGCACTAGTACCTGTAATTCTCTTGGGAATTATTTTACCTTGCTCGGTAGTGTAGCGCTGTAATAATTTTACATCCTTATAGTCGATATACTTTATATTATTCTGAGTAAACCGACATACTTTTTTTGTTTTTAATTCATTTCTCATATTTCAAATCCATTTATTTTAATAAATCAGATTCTTCATTTGATAAAAATTTATCAAAAGAATCCTCAGTATAATCTACATCGGAATTGTCTTCTACAGTACTGTCTGTTTCTGATTCTGTATTATTATCCATTCCATTATCAGCATCATTCAGTTTCCCTCTTTTATTAAGGAACTGAATTCTCCTGGCTTTTATTTCCACAATGCTCCTGTTGTGCCCATCATCTGATTTCCAGCTTCGGCTCTGCAATTCGCCATCAACTAGAACTGCTGAACCCTTTTTCAATCTGTCGTGACAGCTTTCAGCTAATTTATTCCATGCAACTATTCCGACATAACAAACATCTTCCTGCCATTGATTGGAACTGTCTTTGTATTTTCTGTTTGAGGCGATAGAAAAATTAACTACCGGTGTACTGTTTGTAGTCTGACGAAAAACCGGATCTTTAGTTAGATTACCAGCAACTATAACATAATTTATTTCAGGCATTTTCAAATCGGCCATGGTTATTCCTCCATACTTAAATCATTATTTAAAATTATTTGTCGTCCTCTATAGAATCATCGCTTGATCTTTTAGCCTCAGCAGCTAATTCTGGCTCAACGCTGGAATCATCTTGCTGGCTTAGAGCTTTATCTTTATTCTTTTCCAGATACTCAACAGCATCAGTATCAAGTTTAATTGTGAGGTATCTTAGGAATTGTTCATCGAGAATATAGAATCTTTCAAGCTTGGCAATCAGGCTTGAAGGCGCGTTGAATCTAAAGATAGCATAATATCCAACCTTACTCTTCTTAACCACATAAGCCAATCTTTTTCGTCCCCAATCTTCGATTTCTCTGATCTCACCACCATTATTTGTTATTGTTTCTTTAATGCGGGAAATCAAGGCTTGAATTTGTTCGTCATCAAGTGCTGCATTAATCATAACAGCACTTTCATAGACGTTTGTCTGCATATGTGTCACCTCCCTTTGGTCAATTTGGCCCTCATTACATGATGAGAGCAGGGATTAATAAATATGTTAACTATTAAACGGACTATAAATTTATCTAATTAAAGGTGCAATTACAAGAGAAACAACTGCCATAAGTTTAATCAATATATTTAATGATGGACCAGAAGTATCCTTAAATGGATCTCCAACTGTATCTCCAACCACAGCAGCTTTATGTGGATCCGAGCCCTTATGGTATTTTTCTCCGTTAATTTCGATGCCTTCTTCAAATGTCTTTTTGGCATTATCCCACGCACCACCTGCGTTTGCTTGAAATATAGCCATTAATACACCGGTTACGGTAACCCCGGCCAGAAGACCACCAAGCATTTCAGGACCACCTACATACCCTATAAACACAGGAGCAATTACTGCCATCAGTCCAGGGATGACCATTTGTTTAATTGCTGCAGTTGTTGAAATTTCGACGCACTTCCCGTATTCAGCAACTCCATCCGCTTTTTCAAAAATCGATCTATCCTCAGCCGACCAATCTGATTGTTCCTTGCCTTCATTTTTTTTCATAACCCCTAAAGCCGCAGCAAGTTCAGGAATTGTTTTAAATTGTCGTCTCACTTCTTCTATCATTGACATTGCTGCTCTTCCAACCGCTTTCAAAGCAAGGGCGGAAAAGAGAAAAGGAAGCATACCACCAAGGAAAAGTCCGGCCATTACATCTGCTTTTGAAATATCTATTGTTTTAATATTTGCAGCAGTCATAAAAGCACCAAACAGAGCAAGGGCAGTTAAAGCGGCTGAACCAATCGCGAAACCTTTTCCGATCGCAGCAGTGGTATTACCAACAGCATCGAGTTTGTCTGTTCTCGCTCTCACTTCTTTCGGAAGTTCAGACATTTCAGCTATTCCACCTGCATTATCTGAAATAGGGCCGTAAGCATCAACAGCCAATTGTATACCTGTATTTGAAAGCATACCAACAGCAGCTATAGCAATTCCGTAAAGCCCGCCAAAGTGAAAAGCACCTATAATTGAAAGTGCAAGAACAATAAGCGGCAATGCGGTTGAGAACATCCCGTTTCCAAGTCCCGCTATAATATTTGTCGCACTACCAGTAAGTGACTGCCTAACAATTCCCATTACCGGCCTTTTGCCTGTTCCGGTATAATATTCGGTTATTACCCCTATTAATACTCCGGCAACCAAACCGATTACAGTAGCAAGAAAGATTCCTGTGGAAGTGATTGTATAAGTGATCCCATATAACGGATCTTCGTGAGTCCAGGTTTCCGGAAGCATCCATTTAATTATAAAATAAAGAGCAATTATCATGACTATTGATGAGCCGAATTCCCCCCTATTGAGAGCTTTCTGTGGATCACCCCCTTCTTTAACTCTTACAAAAAATGTCCCGAGAATTGACATAACAATTCCAACACCAGCGATAACAAGCGGGAGTAGAACAGCTCCAAGTCCGTGGAAAGAATTTTGGAATTCAGGATAACCAAAAAATGCGGCACCAAGAACCATTGTACCAACTATTGATCCGACATAAGATTCAAAAAGATCTGCCCCCATGCCAGCAACGTCACCGACGTTATCCCCTACATTATCAGCAATGGTTGCCGGATTCAATGGATGGTCTTCAGGAATTCCTGCCTCAACTTTTCCGACCAAGTCAGCACCAACATCAGCCGCTTTGGTATAGATACCGCCTCCCACTCGTGCAAAAAGAGCAATTGAGGAAGCTCCAAAAGAGAAGCCGGTAATAATTGTTATTACTCTATTGAGATCTTCAATTCTGTTTACTCCAAAAGCATCACTATAAATCATAAACAACGCACCCAGACCAAGAACCCCAAGGCCAACGACACCCATTCCCATAACTGAACCGCCGGCAAAAGCTATTTCAAGTGCTTTACCTAAGCTTGTTCTTGCGGCATTAGTTGTTCTGACATTAGCCTTAGTTGCCACTTTCATTCCAATAAATCCTGCAAGTGCCGAGCAAAAAGCACCCACTACAAAAGATATACCAATCAATGGAGATGATGTCACGGGATCTGCCGATACAGCAAGAAGTATGGCTACGCAGACTACAAAAACTAACAACACTTTGTATTCAGCTTTCAAAAAGGCCATTGCACCTTCTGAAATATGGCCGGAAATTTTGATCATTTTTTCTGTCCCTGGATCCTTACCAGCAACCCAAGAAGATTTCCAGAATGTATACAAAAGAGCAAGAATACCGAACAAAGGAATAATATTAATATAAAGACTCATGATTTCTCCGAATTACTTTTAGAGTCAATTGATAAATTTGTAGAATTTTTATTTTTTGATAAAATGCTGTTTGCATCCAGCATATTTTTTATTCCCCCTTTGATAAATTCCTTTGTCAAGACTATCCCCTCGTCAAAGACATTTCTCAACTGAGCCATTTCTTTTTCAGTGAAATCAGTAAGTACATAATCTGCCATTTTCCCTTTTTCAAAATCATTTCCAATTCCAAATCTTAACCTTGGAAAATCTTCAGAAGCCAAATGATATATAATGGAGTTTAATCCATTATGACCACCGTCTCCACCTGAAACCCTAATTCGCAATAATGGAAATTCAAGGTTAAGATCATCATATACAAATAAAAAATCTTTTATATCAATATTATATTTTTGAATGGCTTCTAAAGCAGCTATCCCACTGCTATTTACAAATGTTGATGGTTTAATAAGACAGAAACATTGACCATTTAGTTTCCCCTCTTTAAAATAATATTCTGATTTTGAGGGAGTAAATTGAATGGAAAGCGAATTTGCTAAGTAGTCCAAAAACATGAAACCTACATTATGCCTGTTAAATTTATATTTGCTTCCTGGGTTTCCTATACCAAAAATTATTCTCACAATAAAAATTACTTTTCTTCGTCAGCTTCTTCTTCCTTTTCAGCTTTTCCCTTGCCGATTACTTCAGGTTCTGCGCTTTCCTCTCCCTCAATTACTTCTTCAGTAACTGCTGCAGGTTCTGCCTCTACTTTAGGATGAGTAACTGCAACAATTACAGTATCTTCATCATTTATGATTTCGATATTTCCAAATTTTAACTCCTTGACGTGAATTGAATCGCCAATTGATAAATCCTGAATATCAATTTCAAGGTGTTGTGGAATATCCTGGGGAAAGCACTCAACTTCAAGTTTATGTAAAAACTGCTGAAGTACTCCTCCTTCTTTAATACCAACCGGGCTGCCAATAAATTGAATTGGTACTTCTAGCTGGAATTTTTCTCCCGCTGTTAAGCCAAGCAAATCAAAATGCGTCACTCTATCTGTTACAGGATCAAACTGGACCTCTTTTATTATACAATCGTGTTCTTGACCGGCATCGAGTTGCAGAGAGATTAAATGTGTTTCAGAAGTAAATATAAGGGGATTTAATAAATTTTCAGCAATACTAATTGAGATCGGCTGATCGTGTTTTGAATAATAAATACCCGGTACAAATCCATCTCTGCGCAATTTACTTTTATCAGACTTTTTATTTGTTTTCCGAACATCAGCTTTTAAAACTACTTTTTCCATTTCTTCTCCAAATACTAAAAAATTTACCCTTTATCTATATCAAATAATGAACTTATTGATTCATTATTATACGTTCTTCTGATTGCTTCAGCAAAAATTCCTGAAGCAGAAACCTGCTCTATTTTATTATATTTATCGGCCAGATGAAATGCTATTGTATCTGAGACATAAAGTTCTTTTATCTGAGAATTTTGTACCCGTTCAATTGCGGACCCTGAAAATAACGGATGTGTAACCGCTCCGTAAATTTCCCCGGCTCCATTACTCTTTAGTGCCTCGATGGCCCCGACAAAAGTTCCGGCCGTGTCTATAAGATCATCTACCAAAAGAACATCTTTACCTTCAACATTACCTATTATATGAACAACTTCGGCTAAGTTTTGTTTAGGCCTTCTTTTATCGATTACTACAAGATCTGCATGCAATCTTTTAGCATATGACCTGGCCATTTTAATTCCACCTACATCGGGAGAAACTACAACAAGATTATCTTTAACATTATTAAACAAGCCCGTAAACATAGTTGAGCCATAAAGGTGGTCAAACGGAATATCAAAGAAACCCTGAATCTGTGCAGCGTGTAAATCCATTGTCATAATTCTATCAGCGCCGGCAGTAGTTATTAAATTTGCAATTAGCTTAGCTGTAATTGATACTCTTGGTTGATCTTTCCTATCCTGTCTTGAGTAACCGAAATATGGAATCACTGCTGTAATCCTTGTGGCCGATGCTCTCTTGGCAGCATCAATCATAATCAATAATTCCATTAGGTTTTCGGCAGGAGGATTCGTAGACTGAATAATAAAAACTTCGGAGCCCCGAATATTCTCACCATACTTAACCCAGATTTCACCATCACTGAATCTTTTCTTCTCAACGGATCCAAGAGGCTTATCCAGCGTAGCAGCAATTTTTTCAGCCAGAGCAAAATTAGAACTTCCGGAGAAAATCTTATAATCGCTCGCCAGCATAATTCAGGTCTTCTTACAAATTTATTTAAAATATAGACAGGAAATATAGCTAAAAGCTATTGGCATGTCAATATGATTGAAGTCATAAAATGCTTATTATAGCTTATATTATAGGATTCTTACTTCTTTTTACGAACAAGAAAAATTATCACAATTAGAAGCACCAATCCCATTAAATCATAAATCCATTGTGGCGTTTCTTTGAGTTTGAAGGGTTTGAATGTTACAGATATATTTTTTCCGTTCCCTATTTCAGCTAAAGAATATTCCCAAATAAGTGTTCTCCCATCTTTTGAAGTTGCATTATCTGTTAAAACATCACCGGCAAAAGTGTATTTATATGTAACATTAAAATTACTTCCATCAAGGCCAAAGCCGGTGGCGATTGGAGCAACAAATTGAGAAAACACTTTTTGACCTGACGCACCATCCTGTAGTGAAAAATTTGAACTGGCAAAGGCTCTGGTATTATTCAGTGAATCTATGTTCTGAAAAGATAATTCAATTATTGCATGTGTAGTGCTGTCCGTGGAATCAGCATAGACTTTAATATCATCGATATTTGTATATTTTGAAGTAAATTCATTCCTTATGGAATCAGCATTAAACAACCCAATCCTATCAAGCACTTTTGTATTTTCGACATCCGGTAATTTCATCCAGTAAGTGATTCTCATCTTTCCTGAACCATCAGCGTACAGATTTACATCTTGGATGTAATTTAGACATCCGGATGTAAAAATAGCCAAGTAAACAAAAATAAGAATTTTAAAGGGAGTTGATAAATTTATCAGCGTGCTAAATATTTTTTTCAAGTTTATTCACTAAAAAATTAATACAATTTAATTTATGGAAAAAAATCATATTATTCATTATGTTTCAAAACGATTTTTAGGAGATGAAATGCCAACATATGATTATAAATGCTCTGAATGCAATTATACTTTTGAACTTTTCCAGAAAATGACGGAGGAACCGATAAAATATTGTCCTCGGTGCAAAGGTAAAGTAAAAAGATTAATAGGAATGGGCTCAGGGCCTATTTTTAAAGGAAGTGGTTTTTATCAAACCGATTATAAAAATAAATCAGCAACTGATAAGGCAAAAAAAACAAAAACCGAATCCAAGCCGGCATCAGATCAAAGTATTAAGTCTTCAACCGATAAAAAAAGTAAATAAAGCACAAGTCCTATAACGGGCTTGCAATAAAACTTGACGAAATATTAATTAGTCGAAATCTACTCCTATAGATATATAATGCATAGGAGGAGTAAATCCGTTGATGTGATAACCCCAGCCAACATCATACCTAAGAAGAAATCCAAACAGCACCATCCTTGCCCCTACACCTGTACCCATTAAAAGATCCTGTGTTTCAAGACTACCGTTAGAATCTCTTCCGAACAATTTTAATTTGCTATTATTGTACCAGGCAGAACCCGCATCATAAAAAAAGACCCCTTGAATGTTACTAAAGAAAAACGGAAGTGCTCCTGTTATAAAATATCTTATCAGAGGAAATCTGAATTCCAAATTTAGCAAAGCATATTTAGTTCCTATTTCCTGAGCATACTCATATCCACGCAAAGGAACTGCAGAAGTTAAAAAGGCATAGTCAGAAATAGAACTTATTGGAACGTCCTGAGTTGCGAATTTTCTATTTATCCAATTGTTCACACCACCAAGGAAAAATCTCTGAGGATCTCCACCTATAGAATAACCTCCTGAAAAACGCACAGCAAAGCTATAATTAGCATTAATTTTAAAGTATGTTCTGTAATCGCCTAGTACAGATGAAAAACTTAATCTTGTATTTCCAATTCCTGGATTACCAAGCAAGTCAATTCTGTATCTGGTACCGGCTATTGGAGAAACATATCCCCAAAGTATATCATCATGAACTAAACTTAAACTTGGTACAACGAATGACGCTGACTGTGATGGAAATGTACTGTTATCAAGATTGTCTTGAGTCAAATTCATGAAAACTAATCCTGTTTCAAGACGATAAAATTTGTTTACTGGATAACTGAAATTAATCGCCGCTCCATAGTTTCCAAACCTGAACAACTCAGAAGAATTGCCGTTCAGCAAGTAAACAAATCTAGCCGTATGAAAAGCCGAAACTGCATAATTTATCCTTCCGCCTAGATAGGCATAGGTTAACCCATAGTCACTGTTTTTCAAATCAATCTGTAGACTGGTTTCGCCAATCAACCTATGATCACCCAGCACATCACTAAAGGATAGTATTGTTGTACCCATTAATCCAAAAATAGTATTATAACCGGCATTAGCATAAACTATATCCGGCGTAAAAGAAATTTTATAAGGATTAACTTTATAATTACCATCTTCATCCAGATTATCTGTAAGATGAAACTTTTTCTGATTTTCAGCAATTTCGGCTGAATCCTTCCTTGCATAAATTTTGGAACCAAAAATATAATTGGAATAATCTAATTTGGTAGAATCAGAATTTTCTCTTGTAGTATCAATAACCTGACCTGTATAAATTTGTGAGAAAACACTTTCTTTTGAAGAAGTATCTTGAACGGTTTTGTTATTCTCTTTGTTAGTTTCAGCCAACCCATTTTTATTGACCGGCATTTCCTGCTTAAGCAAACTTTTTTTGTAAACAGTTAAAGGGAGTTTGGCAGAGTCAGTTTTAGGATCAAAAGGATTATTCATTAAAAACAGATTGTATGAGGCCTGATACAATGCAGAGAAAACAAGTTTCTTTCCATCTTTTGACATCGATAACTGATTCAGCCCCTCAAGTGAGTTAGTTATTGGAATTGATGGACTATTAACAATTTTGGTTGTATCCCCTTGAGCTACTATTAATTTCTTCTTATAAATATTTGTTATCCCGTTCATATCAGAGATGAATAGCATTTCTTTTCCATCAGGACCAACAATTGGATCTTTTTCATCGCTATTAGGAAGGTCGGTTATTTTATTTATTTTCTTCGAATTAATATCAATAGAGTAAATATCCGTCTGGGAATAATCATAATTATAAATTTTAAAAGTAGCTGGTACTGATTGATGTGTTAAATAATTCCTTCTGTCTGATGAAAAATATATTTTTTTACTGTCAGGCGACCAAGATGGATCATTATCCGTAAATAGATCGTTGGTAAGATTTTCAATTTTTTTTGTTTGAATATTATAAATATAAACATCTGATTCAACTGCCGTGTGCCCTATAAATGCAATGTACTTCCCATCTGGTGACCAACTTAGACTTTTTATTCCATCCATTTGAATAGGAAGCGTTTCCTTATCTCCGGTTCCAACATCAATAATATAAGCAACATCATACCCACCGCTCTTTGCGCTTAATGCTATTTTCTTTCCATCCGGCGACCATGATAATCCAGGTGTAACTACATTTAGTTGTTCAAAATCTGCAGTTGAATTCCCTTGCACAAGTTTCTTAATAATTTTTCCGTCAATCGCATTCATTATATAAACATCGAAATAATAGTCCCTGTTCGATATAAAAGCAATCTTATCACCTTGAGGTGAGAGTGTCGGACTTGTATTATAAAAGCCGTCGCCATTTTTAGGATCGGTCAGTCTTTTAGAAAAGTCATCTACGTCCTTCATTATTGCTATTTCGGGCCAGAACATTTTTTTATAATATTTCTTCCACCTTTCATTCAACTCGTCAAGTGTAAGTCCTATAGAATTTTTAAGTCCTGCCTCAAGACTCCCGGAACCCTTAACCTTATTTATCAACTCACCGATTTTTTGTTTACCATATCTTTGCGCAATGTAATAAAAAACCGATTGTCCTCCTCTATATGCAAAATATCCACCAAGTTGATTTATATCCGGAAGATATTCACTTATAGTAGCTTCTCTCATAAACATATCCTCATCAATATCCCAACCGAGAGATTGATATTCAGCCATTCCTTCGTTAAACCATAAGGGAAGATTAATTGATATATGATTAGTAATTATATTCTGAAGAGAACCACCGTAAAGCATATCATTCATCACCGCGTGTGTAAGTTCGTGATGAATAAGATGTCTGAAGTCTTTATAAGAGCCCATAAATTGTATGACAACTCTGTTCTTAAAAATCTCGGTAAACCCCTCTATACCCTCCGAAATATTTTGATCTATTGTGTTCGTTTCCTGAAAATCATTTGTAGAATTATAAATAATAATCACTATTCGATTATTTATTTGATAGTTAAAACTTTTCTCTATCGATTTCAACGCATTTTCTGCTGCTTTCGCTGTAAATTCAGCAAGGCTGGATCCGTGTTGAGAAAAATAAATATCAAAATGATCTGTTTGAATGTAGTACCAAGTATAATTCTTATACTGAACTTTATTCTGACCAAACTGACCGAATACATATGGCTGCAGAAAAATTATAAATAATAAAAACTTTATTATATGATCCTTCATAGTAACCCTTCTGGTTATTCCACAATTATAAAATCGAGTTCAGTTTTATCGTAATCAACACGCACTAATTTTACCTGAACTTTATCACCGAGCCTGAACTGCTTCTTTTTTGATTTGCCAATTAAAGCATATTTTTTTTCATCGTAAACATAAAAATCATCCTCTAAATCCTTCAGACGTACAAGGCCTTCGGCTAAAATATCGGTTATTTTCACAAAAATACCAAAATGAGTGATTCCAGAAATTATTGCGTGAAATTCCTCCCCAAGGTGATTTTTTAAGAATTCAATTTGCTTTAATTTTACGGATAATCTCTCCGCTTCAACAGAGTTTCGTTCAGTATCTGTAACATGATCACTAATTTCCTCAAGTGCATTCAACGAGAATTTTGATGCTTTGGCATTCGTAATATATTGATAAATTAAACGATGAACCATAAGATCAGCGTATCGTCTAATGGGAGAAGTAAAGTGAGTGTAATATTTAAATCCCAGACCATAGTGCCCTATATTTTGAGTGGAATAAATTGCCTTTGCCATGGAACGAATGGCCAGTTCATTTATTAATACCTCCTCTTCAGTCCCCTTTGCTGAATCCATCAAAATCTGGAACTGTTTTGATCGTGCTGACTGGTTTGGATCAAATGAATAACCAAGCGTTTTAACGAATTTTGCAAATTCGGAAATTTTATCCTTATCCGGTAAATCGTGAATGCGATAGACAAATGGTTTTGTCTGCCCTCTTTTAACAAATCCGACATGCTTAGCTACAATCTGATTTGCAAGGAGCATAAATTCTTCAACCAGCATATTACTTTCTTTTAGCTCTTTGCTATAAATACGTACAGGATTGCCATCCTGGTTAAGTTCAAATTTTATTTCCGGTGTATGAAATTCAATGCTACCCTCACGCATTCTCTTTCTTCTTAAAGTCTGAGCAAGCTTGTTAAGAATTAACAATTCATCCTTAAAATCTCCTTCTTCTTTCTCAATAATTTGCTGAGCCTCCTCATAATTAAACCTTCTTTTACTATTTATTACAGTTTTTGAAATTTTATAGTCTTCAACTTTTCCCCTTGAGGAAAGTTCCACTATTACAGAGTAAGTAAGGCGATCTTCATAAGGAATCAGTGAGCATATATTATTCGAAAGTTTTTCAGGAAGCATCGGAATAACTTTACCGACCAGATAGACACTATTACCTCTTAATTTTGCCTGACTATCAATGTTGGAATTAGTTAAAACATAATTTGAAACATCTGCAATATGAATTCCGACTGAATAATTCCCATTACTTAATCTTTCAATTGATAAAGCGTCATCGAAATCCTTCGCATCTTCAGGATCAATTGTAAAAACAACCTTTTCTCTAAAGTCAATTCTATCTTCTAAGTCGGCACCAGTAATTTTTCCAAGGATGGAATCGGCTTCATTAAATACTGACTGAGGGAACTTATAAGGCAAATTGAATTCTCTTGCTATTGAAAGTATTTCTGCATCCTGTGAGCCTGCTTCACCTATTATTTCAATAACATCACCTTCAGGATTCAGCATTGAAGAATCCCAGCTAAGGTTTCCTATGATAATTTTATCACCAACTTTTGCCCCGTTTAGCTTTGATTTATCGATATAAATATCACGGTGTATTTTGGGATCATCCGGCTTCAGGAAATAAAAAGATTTTGATTTTTTTAATGTACCGACAAATTGTTCCCTTTTTCTCTTTAAAACATTAATTACCTGCCCTTCCAGATTTTTTCTTTTTTGCTGTGCAAACAAAGTAATTTCGACAGTGTCACCGTCAAAGGCAGGGCCAAGATTCCTTGAAGCAATAAAAATATCATTAGTGTTTTTATCTTTTAGAATAACAAATCCAAATCCGCCTTCTTTGACTTCAAGCCTTCCAGAGAGAATATTGGATTTGGGTATAGAATTATATTTATATCGTTTCCCTGATTTTGTCAGGAAACCTTCTTTGTAAAGTGAATTCAAAAGCGCTTTCAATGAACTATATTCGTGTTCAGTGTCGATATTTAGTTTTCTGGCAATTTCTTTACTCTTAAACTGCCTGCCGGAATTTCTTTTAAAGAACGCAATGAGTTTATTTTTCATTAAAATTCAAATTGATATTTTAAACCAAGCTCATTTATCATTTCACTCGTATTGTTTGTCTCAGTTAAAGCCTCTTTCCTTTCAAGCCTTAAAAATAATTTCTGAAAGAACGGATACTCAATTTTGACATTAGCTCTACTAATGTCTGAAAAAACGTCCGTGGTACCGCCTATAGTATACCTGAAATTATTCACTTTTCCTGAAAGATTAAATTTTGTATAAGCTCCAACCTGTCTCAGTTCCAGACTTCGAACATAATCTCCCGCATAGGAATTTAAAAATCCACCCAATAATGATCCTGCTAAAGAGGATGCTGTCCCGGTTAAAGCATTGTTCTGCGAGGAACCAGAAGTAAAACCTCCCTGTGCAGCTAAGAATTGACCTGTTAAAATAAAAGTAACTGCATCTGAAGCAGTTTTCGTTTTATCCGGAATATCATTTTCGATATTGTCAGAACCGTAATAAACAGCCAGGTTATCACTATTATTAACAAAACTCTTTCCCAAATCTTTCAGGGGGCCTTTTAATTTTAGTTTTACAGCTACTTCAACTTCACCTGAAGTCCTAGCAGAGTCAGCAGAAGGCGGATAATAATAATTAGTATATGTCGCAACTATATCGAGGTACGGGTTTGTCAAATCATTCTCAAATCTTAATGTCCCCTGCGCCTGGAAAGTTTTTGTAAGAAAGTCCAAGGTTGAACCATCCATTAGTTTAAGGTCACCAACCGCAGAATTTCGTCCGCCAATTTGTTGAAATTTAAAATTACCATTCAAAACAGTCGTAAGAACCTGGTTATATTCTTGGTCAAGTATAAATTTAATTTTCGCTTCCTTTCTTATACTGGCATCGATAGTATAATCAAATCTACTCTTTGTGGCAGGACTAACCCTGACGCTGGCACTTGCTGCTCTTTGTTGTGACAGAGCTATAAGGCTTTCAAAATCCAATTCTTTTTTCTTTGCTTTAGTGGTGTCCTTAACATACCTATATATAAAATTTGAATATGTGTTTTTGTATCCCCGCTGTGCCTGTGGAAATATCAGGTCGGCACTTACAACATTTATAGGTGCTTTTAAGTATGCTCCTTTAGGATCAATAGAAAATTCCAGCTTACCGTTTGTTGCAACTACGAGATCGCCATATATCTGAGGGCTGGCAGCTTTTGAAGCTTCGCTTAAAATTTTTAACTGCCCATTCAAATAAATTTGTGATGAAGTCAGATCAAAATTCTTCAGAGTAGCATTACCGTTTCCAATTAGAGTTCCGCCATTTTCTGTCCTCTCAACATTCTGTACCAAAAGGCTATCAAGAGAAACGGAATGCCCGTCAATGCTTAATTTTAATCCTGTGTTATATTCAAGATTATTTGCAACGGCAATAAACCTTCCTTTGTTAATTGATAAAAAGCCATGGGGTTCAGGATCATGCCAAGTCCCTTTAATATTAAGAACAGCAGATAAAAAGCCCCGAGCTTTGTTTATTTGAGGTATAATATCACCAAAAACACTCAAATCAAATTCATTTGCAGCAAGCCTAAGATCAAGGTTCTTAGACTCTACCAATCTTTCCTTAGCACCAACGAAAGAAAGATCAACAGGAACATTACCCCATATTTTCAGGAGCGGATTGGTTTTGCTATGTAGAGTATCCAAAAAGAAAGCATCAAAATTCAGACTTCTTTTTTCATACTTCCAATCGGTCGTAAGGTAGCCAAGATAATTATTTCTAAATGCAACGCTGTCTATGCTAAGTTTCATATTTATAATCGGATTTGAATAATTTCCATTTATAGTAGCTTCCAAATTAACATCGGCTACCGGACTGTTAGTGGTATTCAATTCCGCAAAGTTTGCAGACAAATCTTTTCCACGGAAATGATTAAGTGTTACGGATAAATTCTGATTACCATATCTTGACAGGTTACCTTCTAATTTCAGGCTTGCTTGTTTTCTCATCATTTCGAAATTGTCCACTTTAATTTCGTTTTCCGAAACTGAGAATTTTAGATTATTTTTATTATAAATGTTAAAATCATTATAAACTATGCCCAGCGAATCCAGATCAAAATCTGCCTCATTATTAGTTAAATCAACATTTCCCTGCAAAATAGCGTGCAAATAGTTTTCTAATCCTCCGGAGAAACTAACTTTTGCTCTGCTTTTACTCAGTGAGAGATTCAAAAGAAAATTGTGGATATCACTTCCAGTATAAACCCTCCTGGTATTCACATCGATCTTAGCTGAAATATCATTAAGATTTTCTGCATAAAAACTATTTTCAAAATCAAATCCGAGATTTAACTTTGAAAGGAAAAAGACATCTTTCGGGCCCCAGAATTTTACATATTCAAGATTAGAATTAACTTTTACGTAAACGCTATCATTAGAATTGTAAACCTTCCCTTTTACGCTACCATCAACTTCAAGGCTACTGTTTGTAAGAAAGATTGTAATAAGCTTAAAGTCTTTGAATTTGATATCAAAAGTAAATTCATTATCCTGATCAACATTGCTAAATAGTAGTTTTTCAATATTATTTCTTGAATCTGTTTTTTTCGCGATGTTAGTATTTTTTGTTATCGTTATTACCGTATCCTTTCCTGTAATCTGTGCAATTTTTTTATTGGAAACATCCGTAAGTAGTTTTGTTTCATCCACCAACAATGAAATGGTTTTAGGGAGAGAGAATTTGCCATTCAAAGTAATGTCAGCTAAGTCTGAAGTTATTTTCACAGACTTCTGATTGTTTTCTGAACTAATTATATTGAAAGTAGCCTCACTGCTATCAATTTTTACTCCGTTCATAACCGATTTATTTATTATCATGCTCAAATAAAGATTCAGCTTGTCAGGATCTAGGTTTTGACCAGTACCGTTTACATAGAAATTAAGATTTCCATAGTTCATTGTATCACTAAAAACTTTCGAATAGTTAAGATTTCTTACTTTGGCTTCAATATCATAGCCGGGACTTTTCTCATCCGTAAAATCAAATATGCCGCTTAATAAAGCAGAAGAGGTATCTGAATTAATTTTTAAATTATATAATATATTTTTTTTATCAGCATTTACAGATAATCTCAGGCTGTCCATTTTTATATTATCTATAACAGAACCATCGCCTGAAATAGACATAACAGTTTTAAGATTCTGGGGGTTCGAACCCTGACCAATTAATTGCCCGGTTGAGGTAATTCTTGTTTGAAGACCGATTATTGGTAAAAGATTGAAGTTTGACGTAGCAAAATTCAGATCATATTTTATAAGAGGATTTTCAAAATTAGTTTTGCCTTTTACATACAAATTACCGGAAGGTGTTACAAGATAAATTCTTGCATAAAAGTCTGTTGGTTCTCCATCAAAATTAAGAGTGTCAATATTTACAGCACCAAGATTTTCATATTCCGGAATCCTTTGATCAGGCAACAATTTTACTACATCAGGTTCATTAATCACCGAATTATAGAAATCCATTTTTAATTTTAGCTCTTTGGGAGAATCTAAATTATAAATCCTTCCCCGCGTATTTAGGTGGGTATTCAGATAACTTACATGAAGATCATTGACAGAGATATCTCCCATTATGCCTGAAACTTTTGTGTTTACATTAGCATATCCGGTTGAGTTTTTGAAAACCGATACAAAATTTCCAAGGTCCTGCAAACCAACATTAGCATTTACATTAGCGACTACCCGCGATCTTTTAAATTCGGTTAAACTGGATTTTTTGAAAATATCATACCCTTTCATTTGTGCGCTAATGTTTATTACCGAATTCGCTGTAAGAATTTTTAATCTATCCGCAACAAGGCCAGTTTTAGAGATCCCTAGCTTTCCCGAGATTTTCTTCAGATCAATATGGGTAAGGTTTGGAGCAAAAGACAAATTATGCAGATCAATTGTATAATCATCTTTCGGAATGTCAAGAACAGCGACCAAATTCAGATTTATATTCCTTGCCTGAAAATCATCGAGATTTAATGAATCATAAATGGACGTACTGTTAATATTATTATAATTCTGCAGTGAGAAATTCACATTTCTTAATGATAAATCCGACACAACTATCTTGAAAGGGAATGATGAAGATGATGTAGTATCATTAGGCGTTGGTTTAATTAATTTTGAAATATTTAACTCAGCCCCACTGTCTTTAACAAACCGAATGTCTGCATTTGAAATTGAAACCTCCCTGACGTGAATCATTTTTAAAAATATTGCTAGGGGACTGGTCTTCACTTCAATTCTTTGAGCTCGTAGTAGTGTATCCTGACCATTTGAGATTACTGTATTATCTAAAATTACAGTTGTAAAGATAGTTCCATCTAACTTTCCAATAGATATTTTTCCATTTATTGATTCATTTACTTTTTCGACTATGTAATTTTTTAATTTCTCCTTAAAAAAAGATGTCTGGGTAACCGGAAATAATATCAGACATAATCCGAGCAGCACTATCCCGATATACAAAAAGACATTAACTGTTTTTTGCAGAAGAGTTCTTTTTTTTACCTTATTTTTTTTCTTTTCTTCCAAAGCGGATAATTTCCTTATTTCCAACTATTATCACTTACAAGAGACAGCCGACGCAGGGGAAAGTGGAAATTAGGTATTTCATAAATAGATTTACTACTTTCATAGGAATGACTTTCTAAGCCGTTCAATTACTTTCGTTGTAAAGGCTGAGAATTTTTTGAATAATTTTTGAAGTTGATTGCTCATTAACAAATTTAATATTCTTCACTTCTCCACCGTTTTTAATAACTGTTTCTCTCCCTTCAATTTTGTCAAGGGTCCAGTCCGCTCCTTTTACAAGCACATCAGGAATTATTGCATCAACAAGCTTTGCCGGAGTATCTTCATCAAACAAAACGACAAAATCCACAGGCTTTAAGCTTGCAACAATAATCGCCCTATTTTCCTGGTCAACTATTGGTCTTTTAGCGCCCTTAATATTTTTTACTGATTTATCACTGTTCATTCCTACGATAAGGATATCACCGAGATCTTTTGATTTTGTTAGATAATCAACGTGACCGGAATGCAAAATATCAAACACGCCGTTTGTGAACACCACTTTTTTCTTTTCGTTGCGAAGCCGTTTTCTTATCTCAATAATTTCTTCCCAGTTCTTAATTTCTTTCATCATCAAAGTTCTTCTCTTACAGTTTCAAAAAGCTTATCAATTTCAATCGGAACAATACCTACTTCCTCACAGACAATTCCTCCGGCATAATTTGCCAAATAAGATGCTTCAAGAATATCGGCACCTGCCGCAAGCGCCATAGTTAAAGTTGAAATAACAGTGTCGCCTGCACCCGAAACATCAGCAACTTTTCTTGCTTTTGTTCCCATTTTTTGGGGCCCTCTTCCTTTCTCGAAAACTGCTATCCCATCTTCACCAAGAGTTAACAATACATATTTCGCGCTAATCTTTTCCAGGATTCTTTTACCAGCTGTTTCAACATCTTCTTCACTTCTTATTTTCATTCCGAGCACATCTTCAGCTTCTTTCCTGTTTGGCTTGAAGACAGTTACATTTTTGTAATGGAAAAAGTTATTGAACTTCGGATCAACTGTTATTAAAACTCTATTCTTATTTGCAATGTGAATTATTCTTTCAATTAAAGAAGTTGTCAACACTCCTTTATTATAATCCTGAAGAACTATCCCATTAAAGTTTTTAATATTTTTCTCCATAAATTCAATTACTTTCAATTGAATTTTTTTCCCTAGATAATCTTTACTCTCTTTATCTATCCTTACAACGTGCTGACTGTCAGCAATTACTCTGGTTTTGGCAGTTGTCGGTCTTTCCTCATCTATTATAATTCCACCTTCAGAAATGCCCGCTTCGGTAACCAGTGATTTAAATATTGTTCCGTAATTATCATAGCCAATTACGCCTACCGGAAATGGAATTCCACCTAACTTCAAAATATTAAGCGCAACATTGGCAGCACCGCCGAACCTGTAAAATTCGTTTTCAACTTCAACCACAGGAACAGGTGCCTCCGGCGAAATTCTCTTTACGTCACCCCAGAAATAGCAGTCCAACATCATATCTCCGACGACAGCAATTTTAAGGTCTTTAAAATGACTTTTGAGTGTGCTAAGTCTTTTCAGGGAAAGATTTACCATAAATATTCCAAAAGTGAAAATTTAATTGATTAAGATAATGATAAATTAAATGCTTAAAAAGGAAGAATATTTGAGGATTTTAATGATAGTTTTTAGAGAGAATAAATACTAATATTTCTTTCTTTCTATCTGCTTTTTAAGAGACCAGTGGGCAAGCGGATTATCGACTTTTATTTTATATAGTCCACTATCCGTTCCAACCCACATAGATGTGCCATCAAAATACATACAGAGTATCTGCCGTGCATTAAAATCAACCGAACTAATTCTTGCGGCAGAAACTTTTTCAGTTTTCCTGTCAATCAAAGCAAGCCCTCTCCCAAAATCTTTTTTATCGTCACTGCTAAAAGTGTAAACTCCTGCCCAGATTTTATTTCCGGTTCTTGCAAGGCAATAAATACCGTCAGCCGCTAGCCCGTTCCTTTTTGATATTCTGTCCCATTCCTGTTTTCTATCGTATTTGTAAATTCCACCTATATTAAAATCAGGCTGGTCTTTTGTGATAAACTCATCGGTAGCAAACCAGATATAATCTTCATCAAATAAAATATCGGGAATTGATACCGCTTCTCCGTCACCGTTAAATCCATTTCCCTTGTTATTTAAAAATCTCCATGCAGCCTTGTTCTCATAATTCATTGATTTATCATAAATATGGGCGCCGTTTTCCGTTCCGAACCAGACCAGGCTATCGCCATCAAGTTTTATGGTTTTGAAATTGTTTGTCTTACTGTCCCCGTTTTCTGTCAGATCGATATCTTTATAATGATTTCTTCTCACATCGAGTCTGGTAAGATTTATAAACCTCCCGATCCACAAAACATTCTGTTCGGGGTCATAACATAATGAACGAATCCAGTTTCCCATTTCCCCGCCCTGAGCAAATTTTCTTTTTCTCCACTGGTTTCGTTTAATATCATAGATATACAAACCCTCCACAGTGCCACCCCATAAGTAATCTCTGTTGACAGCGATGGCGTAAAAGAAATCAGTATCACAATTTTGGTTTTTTGTTGAATAGTTGAACCATTTTTCATCTTTGAAGGAATATCGATAAATCCCCTGCCCATAAGTCGAGACCCAGATATAATTCCCATTTCTCTTAATCGCCGTTACTATGGCATTTTCAAGATAAGATTGAATTTGTACCTGTGGAAAAGAAAATATAGGTATGAAAAAAAATAACAGAAGAGCAAAGAAGAGTTTTTTCATCTTAAAATTTTTGGTAAAAGAAATTATTTAAAAATTTTAGAAGGCTGATTATATCCTTATTTCTTAAACTATCATTTCAACAAAGGTAAGAAAACCTTAATTCTCAAATGATTAAAGATTTCTTCTCTCATCTGATCAACCTGCCTATAATAGGCAGGTTAGATTTGTTCGAAATGACATAAAAACTAATAGCTCTCTTCCTTTGAAGGAAATTTTCCGGTCTTGATGTCATCAATGTATGATTTTACAGCTTTTGACATTATTTCGGCCAATTCAGCATAATGCCTTACAAATCTTGGATGAAAATCCACATTCAACCCAAGCATATCAGGTGTTACAAGTATTTGACCGTCACATTCGACGCCTCCGCCAATTCCAATAGTTGGAATATTAATTGATTCCGTGATTTTTTTTGCTAGTGAAGCCGGGATTTTTTCCAGCACCACGGCAAACGCTCCGGCTTCAGCAACAGCTTTAGCATCAATAAATATTTCGTCACTTTCTTCCTTAGTCCGGCCACGTTCTCTGTAACTGCCGAACTGGTGAATACTTTGAGGGGTTAAACCGACGTGTCCCATAACCGGGATACCTTCGCCAGTGATCTTCCTAATTGTCTCAGCTACTCTTACACCACCCTCAACTTTGACCCCCCCAGCTAAGGTTTCTTTCATAATTCTGCCGGCATTACGAAATCCTTCATCAACACTTAATTGATATGACATAAAAGGCATATCGGTGATTACCATCGCTCTACTTACACCTCTTGTAACTGCCTTTGTATGATAGATCACATCATCCATTGTTACGGACAGAGTAGTTTCATGTCCCTGGAAAACATTTGCAAGCGAATCGCCGACCAAGACAAGATCAATCCCTGCTTCATCTAAAATTTTTGCTGTGATAAAATCATAAGCAGTAAGAGCGGTAATTTTTATCCTTTTCTTTTTTAGAAGTGATAGAGTTTTCGTAGTAACGCGCTTGATTTCTTTTTCAGTGCTCATTTTATTCTCTTAATGGATAGTTTCTAACTCGGAGGTTAATACCTCGTCAAATTTCATATTAAACCTAATTTCAAATCCCTTTGCGATTGATTTTGCGAGCTTATCGTAATCAATATTTTCATTTAATATTGATCCAAGGTCTGTTGTAGTATTCTTTATTTCTGATTTAAGTGCTTTAGGATTTTCAGCATACAAATAGTTTACAATATTCAGATGGTACGGTCCGCAAAGAATTGAACCGTGTTGAAGAATTGAATTTCCGAGCTTTCTTTGAGCGCTTCCCACAAGTTTTTTGCCAAAATATTTCAATTCATTTTTTGCAGAAACTGCGAAACAAATTGTGCTTTTCTCTTGTTTATAAAAAGAAGGGAAATCAGGCTGGTTACTTTCGGGTTCTATTTCATTTAGTTCTGAATTATAAATTGTTAAGCCTTCGAGCAAAGCAAGATTTATATGGTAGTATATGTTTTTTGCAGATAAATTTTCCGAGATAGGAAAAATTACAGAATAAGTTAATTCTTCAGAATGAAGAATTGCCCTACCG
>Ga0315535_1000206_pt1 | contig 40396 bp, 35 predicted proteins | sample SalMarSW160220MG_2_FD_203092 | JGI IMG/M metagenome (GOLD analysis project Ga0315535, IMG submission 203092) | Salt marsh sediment microbial communities from the Plum Island Ecosystem LTER, Massachusetts, United States - Salt Marsh Sediment SW1602-20 ... | reverse complement strand
TCGCGGAAGTTCTCCCGGATCCGCTCGAACGTGCACGCGAAGATCTCCGTGGCTGTGCGGTTGATGTCGCGGATCGCGCTCCTCAGGTCGTTCCTCGCGGTCACCAGATCGTCTCGCTGGATGGTGAGGAACTCGAGCCGCTTGCTCTCATCCTCGTGCTCGTCCACAGCGAGCTCGTTCACGGGCCCCAACGCCTCGATGGCCGCGGCCAGATCCCGCAGCTCGGCTGCGAGCTGGTCCGGATCTCCTTCCACGGGCTCCGCCTCTTCCGCGAGCCGCTCCAGGGTCCTGCCCCACTCCCCTTCCACGCGCTCGCGGATGCGCTCGATGCGCCCCGTGAGGTCCTGCGGCTCGAGGTCGAGGGCGTGCCGCCGTTCGGACGCGGCGCGCTCCGCGGCCCGCACGTCGCGAAGCCCGCGGTCCGCGCCCGAGCGTGCCTCGGCGGCGGTCTCAAGGTCGCCCTCCTTTGCGCGCACCTCGGTCTCGAGGCGGTCACGTTCGTCGAAGAGCCCGGCCATGGCATCGCCCGCAGCTGCGCGAACCGCCCCGGACTCCTCGAGTTCCACCCGCAAGCGTTGCTCCTCGGAGTCCAGAGCCGCGAGCCGCTCCCGAGGCCGGTTGCGCGCCACGCGCACGGTTTCCAGTCGCTCGTCGAGGCGCCGCGCTTCTCCCCCCACTCGTGCAAGCTCCACGGCGAGCCGGGTCCCCTCGGCCGGCGCCGTGTCCCATTCCGCCTGGCTCGCCTCCATGGCGCGAACGGCAGCTCCCCGCGCCTGGCCGACCTCCGCTTCCCGAACGATGACGACTTCGTGGTCCCCCCTCGCTTCCTGTGCCCGCGCAAGCGTTCGTGTCCGGGCCGCGCGGACGCCTTCGATCTGCCGCGAGAGGTCCTTGCGGCGCTGTTCGGCACGCTTCCGCATCTCGGTATGGATACCGATCTCGGCCTCCGCCGCGCCGCAGCCTTGCGCCGGTCCTTGTACTTCCCGATCCCGGCAGCCTCCTCGAAGAGGCCCCTGCGCTCGTCCTGCCGCTCGGAGAGGATCGCGTCAATCATGCGGGTCTCGATCATCACGTAGCCGTTGGCGCCGAGGCCGGTGTCCCGGCACAGGTCCAGCACGTCGCGCATGCGCACGGGCGAGCGGTTGATGGAGTACTCGGAGCCGCCGTCGCGGAAGATCGCGGGGCCGATCTCCACTTCCTCGAACGACACCGGTAACACGCCGTCCTCATTGTCCACCGTGAGCGTCATGGAGGCGCGGCTCACGGGGCGGCGGCCCGTCGTGCCCTGGAAGAGGACCTCCTCCATCTTCGCGCCGCGCACCGCCGTCGGGCGTTGCTCCCCCATGACCCAGCGGATCGCGTCGCTGATGTTGGACTTGCCGCAGCCGTTGGGACCCACGATGGCCGTGATCCCGTCATGGAACTGGAGGGTGACGGCGTCCGCGAAGGACTTGAAGCCGTGGAGCCGCAGAGCGCGCAGCTTCATAGGGACGCTCCGCGCCAGGGGTCGCTCTGTATTGCGCCAGGATTACCACCGCGACACGGGAACCACGGGACGTGGGCGTCCCGGAGAGGCTGGACCATGCGTTGACATCCCGAACATGTGAAACCGGTGGAACCGATCGTTCGGGCAAGGAAGACCCCCGCCCGGCCGAGGCCGAACAGGAGTCATCAACCGCAGGGTCGCGGTGCTTTCGAGGCGAACTCCATCGCCTGTGCTCTTGCGTGAGCGCACCGATAGTGACGGCGAATCCGGGCCGTCAAGGCACGGCTACGGCCTGGCGCACTCCCTACCGGGGTGGCGCCAGCCACCCCGTTCGGAGCCACGTCCACCATGTGTCGAGGTCCGGCCAGCGTCGGAGAGAGGCTCCGAGCTGCTCGGCCCGCTCACGGCTTGGGGGGTCGTCCGCACTCTCCAGCGGCGCCAGCTCCCGTGCGATGACCGCCCGCCACAACGTCGAGCCGGGCGGAGGGCGCTCCACCCGGCCGCCCGTCCACTCGATCACCACCAACGCGGGCTCGTCGGGCCGTGTCGGTGGTCCGACGATGACGCTTTCGGCGAAGTCGAGGAGCGGGATGCGGTCGATGCCGTCGATGAAGCGGCGCTGCTCCGGTGAAAGGTCACCGGATGCGCCAGGGGGACTCGCGGAGGCCGCCATGATGAACCCTGAGTGCTGGACGATTGCGCACAGGAGTCATCAGCCGACCGGTAGGGCGGCGCTTCGGGTGAACTCCATCACCCACACCAACGTCACGCTAACGACTCGCTCAGGGCTGTCAATTGCCAGCGCGGCCTGAGCGATCTTGACGGGACGTGGCCGTCGTCGTCACACTTCAACCATCGACGGAAAACGGCGATGGAGTTCGCCGAGCAACCGCGCAAGGCGGGTGATGACTCCTGTTTGGCCACTCGGCCGGACGGGTGTTTTTTGTGGCATCGACGGGTGGACCCGGCAGGCCGCGCACGACAAGGCGAGTACCTGACTATGCGCACGCTGGTGATCTCCGACATCCACGGGAACCTCCCCGCTCTCCGGGCCGTCCTCGATGCCGAAGTATGGGATGAGCTGATCTGTCTTGGGGACTTGGTTGCCTATGGGCCCGATCCCGTTGCGTGCGTCCGGCTGATCCGGAGTGCCGGCGCCATCGCGGTGCAAGGAAACCACGACCGCGCCCTCGCCGACGGGACCCGTCCGCGCTGCCGTCCGACATTCGAGCGGCTGGCGGAAGCCACCCACGCCTTCGCCCGCTCCGAAGCGACGGACGATGACGTCGCCTACCTGGCGGGACTTCCCCGATGGCTCTTCCTGGATCAGGGGCGGCATCGCCATCTGCTTGTTCATGCCGCGCCTTCGGACCCGCTTCACAAGTATCTGGGACCCGACGCGCCCGAGTGGCTTGGTGAAGCCGGTCGGAGCGACGCAGCCGTCGTTCTCGTAGGGCACACGCACCTGCAGTTCCGGCGGGACGTCGGCACCGTCACGGTGGTCAACCCCGGGAGCGTGGGCCAGCCCAAGGATGGTGACCCCAGGGCGGCATACGCCGTCGTCGAGGACGGACGCATTCACCTGCGGCGCGTCCTACCCGGTGCAAGACACCATCGCCGCGCTCCGGAGTCGAGGTCTCTCTGCGGAGGAGCTGGGCGACCTGTCGGAGATCCTCCGAACGGGCTCGGTGCCTACCCGACTGAAGGGTGGAAACGGCGGGCCCAGGCAGTAGGACCCCGGGGTCGACCCCGGGGTGCCGTCGGTGCCAGACGACCGGCGGCAGTCCCCACGCCCGCTCGATCTCCACAGTCGACTGCACTTCGCGATGCGCACAGAGCCACGGGTCGATGCAGGCGGCCGCCTCAAAGAAGAGTGCGGTCTACGCTTCGTACCGTCTGCGTACCGAGGCCTCGTACCACGCTCGATGCGCCGCCGCGACGCCGAGAAGGTACAGTGCCCGTAACTCACTGGTATGCTACACACTTACGACGAGTGCCGGGGCTGGGATTCGAACCCAGATGGGATTGCTCCCCGGGGATTTTAAGTCCCCTGCGTCTGCCAGTTTCGCCACCCCGGCGGCGGAGAAAGGAGGACAGCCAACTTGACCAGTACGCCCAGGAAAGCAAGCCGTACCATGTAACGGTGCCCACCTGCGTCGGCCGCCCCGGAACCGGCTCCCCGGGTGGCGCCGCGGCGGGGGGAGCGGGTATATACCCCGAAAGGCTCCCGCTTCCGACACTCGCCTTGGGCGCGCATGGGACCCCAACGCTTCCACGTCCTGAAGGCCACCCTGGCCCGACGGCAACCGGACCTCACGGTCCTCATGGACCGGGTGGACAAGGCACACAACTTCTCGGCGATCCTGCGGAGCTGTGACGCCGTCGGCATCCTGGAGGCCCACGTCGTTCCGCCCGACGAAGGACTCGACGTCCACCATGCCGCCTCGGGCGGTACCGCCAAGTGGGTCGCGGTGCGCAAGCATCCCGACGTCCCCACGGCACTGGCCCACCTTCGAGCCGCGGGGTTCACGGTGCTCGCGGCCCACCGCAGCGGGGAGGCGCGGGACTACCGCGACGTGGACTTCACGCGTCCCACCGCCCTGGTCCTCGGGGCGGAGCTCCTCGGCGTCTCCGCCGAAGCGGTCCGCGCGGCCGACGGCCTGGTGGCGATCCCCATGATGGGGATGGTGGAGTCGCTGAACGTATCCGTCGCCGCCGCCATCCTCCTCTATGAGGCACGTCGGCAGCGAGAGGCGGCGGGCATGTACGACGTGTCCCGTCTCGGTGATGCCGAGGCCCGCCGGATCCTCTTCGAGTGGGCGTACCCTCGGGTGGCGAAACTCTGTCGGCGCCAGCGAAGGCCCTATCCGCAACTCGGGCCGGACGGCGACATCCTCGACGAAGACGACTGAGAGGGAGGCGGCACCGCGCGGGGCCGCGCCAGCCGAACTACTCGTTCCGTCCGAGCTGGAAGCGGAGCGAGTCCTCGATCCCTTCGCAGTCGAAGGAGAAGCCGGATCGGAGGACCTTCTGGGGGATCACGCGCTGGCCCCACAGCAGGGCCTCCTCTCCCAGTTGGCCGAAGACGGCCTTCACCGCGAACGCGGGAACGGGAATCACCGTGGGTCGGCCCAGGACGCGCCCGAGGACGTCCGTGAAGGTGGCGTTCGTCACCGCGTTGGGCGCGGTGGCGTTCACGGGTCCGCGCATGGACTCGTCGTAGATGACGTGCACGATGAGCGCCACGAGATCGTCGAGGTCGATCCAGGAGAAGTACTGCCGGCCACTCCCGAGCCGTCCCCCCACCCCCAACTTGAACGGCAGCAGCATCTGCCCGAGGGCCCCACCCGCGGGCGAGATGGCGACCCCTGCCCTGAGACACGCCACTCGGATGCCGGCCCGGTCGGCCGGACCGGTGGCGGTTTCCCAGGCGCGTGTGACCTGCGCGAGGAATCCCCCGCCCGGCTTGGCATCCTCGGTGAGGCGCTCGGCTCCCCGGTTGCCGTAGTAGTTCACTCCGGACATCGACACGAGGACACGGGGTCCGTCCCGCATGGTGGCCAGGGTTCGCGCGATGAGCTCGGTGCCCTTGGTCCGGCTGTCGTGAATGGACTTCTTGCGTGCCTCGGTCCAACGCCCGCCCGCGATGGAGGAGCCTGCCAGGTGGACCACCGCGTCGGCGCTCTCGAGGCCCGCCGCGTCGATCTCGCCGGTGGCGGGGTTCCAGTAGACGGCGTCAGCGGCGAGACGCCGCCGGTCGCGTACGAGGCGGATGACCCGGTGCCCCCCGGTGGTGAGGAAGTGGGAGAGCCCGGTGCCGATGAGCCCCGAGGCGCCGGTGATGGCCACGGTGAGCCGCGGGCGGCGCGCGTTCCGCGCATGGCGCGCCAGGTCGGCGGCGAGCCTCCGATGTCGGAACGCGAAGAGCCGGTCAAGCTCGCGGCGCAGGAGCGTCGGCGTCAGCGGGAGCCCCAGAACCGGCACCTCGAGCTCGATGTCGTCTTCCACCGCACAGCCCCCGCCCTCGAGAGGGAGGAAGCGGTGGGTGTGGGTCCACGACTTGAGGGGCCCCGTCACCTGCTCGTCCCGGAAGAGCCGGCCCGGATCGTAGTCGCGGTGACGCAGCTCCCAGCGAAACGAAATGGGCCCTTCGTGCACCCGGAGCACCACACGGGCACCCTCGCGGATGCCGTCGTCCTGGTGCTCGAAGTCCACGCGGGCCCAGGGAGGCGTGAGGCGTTGCAGGGAGCCCGTGCGCTCGTGCCACGCGAAGACGCTCTCGGGAGCGTGCTTCGGCAAGTCCGCGCGGTAGGTGAGGTGCATGGTCACCTTTCGTCGTCCGTCCCCTCGACAAGCGTGAACCCCTTGCGCGCCATCCGCCCCCACCCTTCTACGCCACGGAGCGCCGACCACGTTCCCTTCACCCGCCACCAGGCGGTGAGCTGCCTGTACCCGAGGTTCTCCGCCAACGCCAGGGCGAACAGACTGAGAAGGTCCTTCAGCCTCGGGTACCGTCGGAACGACAGCTCCTCCAGCGCCACCGCCGCGATCGAGAGCGCGACCCCCAGGACGATAGCCACCATGAGGAAGGCCACGACGTAGGCGTAGTCCGTCCGACCGCTCAAGACGGCGACGGCGAACGCCACATAGCCCAGAGCCTCCACCACCGGACCCAGCATCTCCAGGAAGAAGAAGTAGGGGAACGCCAGAAGGCCCGCCCGGCCGTATCGCGAGTTCATGAGCATGACCCGATGCCGGGTGAGGGACTGGAAGAGCCCGCGCTGCCAGCGGTCACGCTGCCGCGCCAGCTGGCGCAGGGTCTCCGGGCACTCGGTCCACGCCACGGGGTCCGGGACGAAGTGGATGGCGTAGGGGATGCCGTGCTCGCGGCAGTGCCGGTGGAGTCGGACCACCAGCTCCATGTCTTCGCCCACCGTGTCGGTGGCGTATCCGCCGGCGTCCACCACCGTGCTCCGGCGGAACATGCCGAACGCCCCGGAGATCACCAGCGTAGCCCGGAGCGCGTCCCATCCCATGCGTCCGGAGAGGAAGGCGCGCAGGTACTCCAGCACCTGGAATCGGGCCCACAGGTTCCGGGGCAACCGCACGTCGAGAACCTGCCCGTGGTCCACCACGCAACCGTTGGCGATACGCAGGATGCCACCGGCGGCCACCGTGTGGGCATCCTCCAGGAAAGGGCGCACGATGCGCACGAGCGCCTCCCGCTCCAGGAGCGAGTCGGCATCCATGGCGCAGAAGAGCGGTGTCCGGCAGAAGTTGACCCCCGCGTTGAGGGCGTCGGCCTTGCCGCCGTTCTCCTTGTCTATGATCCACAGGTTGGCATGGCGCCGGCTCCGGTAGATCTGTCGGACGGGCTGGGTGTCGAGGAACGCCGTGGCGATGCGCGCCGTGGGCTTGAGATTGAACTCCGCCACCAGACGCTCGAGGGTGCGGTCGGTGGACCCGTCGTTCACCACGATGATCTCGTACTCCGGGTAGTCCAGGGTGAGGAGCGAGCGCACCACCTCCACGCACGTCGCCTCTTCGTTGTACGCCGGAGCCAGGAGTGTGATGGGTGGCGCTCCCGCCCCGCGCACGAGATCGGCGAGGTCCAGGGACTTGAGGCGCCGCGCGTAGCGGCGCAGCGCTCCGAACGCGAACAGGCTGGTGATCAGGTAGACCGCGTTGAGGACGATGAAGTACGCGAGCACCACCCAGTTGAACGTCCCCAGAGCTTGCCAGACGAGGGTGCTCACGTCCCCGCCTCCTCCCCCAGGACCTGCCGGGCCAGCGCCGCACGCGGATGATCCGAGTCGCTCAGGTCCCGAAGGAGCCGCGTACCCCCGGCTGCGCGCAGACCGCGGGCCGCATGGATGGCCACCCATGGCGACGGATCCGACATGGCCCCGAGGAGCCTTGGGAGGTCACCCTCCTCGCCCACGATACCCAGAGCGTCCAGGGCGTGGACGCGCACGACGTTGTCCGGAGAGGCGCAGCGGGCGCGCACGGCGGCCACATGCTCGGGGGTGCCCACCGCTGCCAGGAGCATCAGCGCCGAGGCCACCAGCTCCCTGTCGTCCTCCGTCGACACCACCGCGGCCGCCAGGTCGCCGGCATCGAAGTCCCTGAGCATGGTCAGCGCCTCGGCGGCTACCGCTCTCACCCACGGGGCTCCGTGGGCATCCCCGAAGCTCGCCCGCAGAGCCGGCGCCGCCGCCGGGCCTACCGCGGCCAGCATGGAGGCCATGAAGCTCCGGCTCCATCCCTCGAAGCGATGCAGATGCCCGAGGACGTGCGCCGCGTGCTCCGGGTGCTCGCTGCTGGCCAGGGCGCGCGCAGCCACCATGGCTACCAGGGGTGACGGGTCGTCCAGCGCCTTCAGCACCTCGGGAGCGTATCGGGGCAGGCCCAGCGTTCCCAGCGTCTGCACGGCCCGGGTGCGTACCTCCACCGCCCGGCTGGCGGCACGCCGGGCGATGGGGGCCAGGTACGGCTCCACGAGCTTCTGGAGCACCCGACGCTCCTCGCCCCTGACCCGCCGGGCATATTCCAGGGCGAAGCGCACGAAGTGGAGCCTGTGCTGGGGCGCGACGAGCTGGTACACCCTCGGCGCTGACCCCGGATCCGACAGCGCGAGGAGCACGGGCCCCTCCCAGCGTTCGGAGAGCTGCGCCCACAAGCGCTGGCGTCGGTCGCTGTGTATGCGCAGGTACACCGCGTAGGCGGCGAACGCCAGAGCCATGAGGATGAGAGCCCCGACCACGAGCGCCAGGAGCCAGAGAGCGGAGGTCCGCAAACCCATGGCCTCGACGAGGCCCACGACGTTGGACACGGGTCCCTAGCCACCCCGGGGCTCGCGCCCGCGGCGCATCAAGCGATGCACCCGTGCCACGAGCTCCATGGCGGAGAACGGCTTCACGACGTAGTCGTCGGCGCCCAGCTGGAATCCCCGAACGATGTCGGTCTCGCCGCCCAGAGACGTCAGCATGATGATGGGAACCCGGGAGTAGGAAGGTGTCTTCCGGAGGCGCTGGAGCACCTCGAATCCGTCCATGCCCGGCATCTTCACGTCCAGGAGTACCATGGCGGGGGTCTGGTGGAGGGCACCGCGGTACGCGTCTTCCCCGTCGGCGTAGCGCACGACCTTGAACCCCTCCTTCTCGAGCCTGTGGCAGAGGATCTTCGCCGTGATGTCGTCGTCCTCGGCCACGAGGACGAGAGCGGCGGCGACCTCGTCGACGGGGTCGGTCGATCCCAGCGTGCGGTTTCCGCCCGCGGCCTGAGCCTTGTACGCCAGCCCTCGTGCCCGGTCGATGGCCTCCGAGGGGGGACACCCGTCTCCCACGATGATCGCACCCGCCGACGCCGTCAGACGGAACGTCTCGCCGTCGAGCCCGGGGATCGCTGCCCGACGCACGGCATCCACCAGTCGGCCCGCCTGCTCTCGGGCACGCTCCGGAGCGGGGTCCCGGACCAGGAGCCCGAACTCGTCCGCGGCAAGGCGTGCCAGCAGGACATCCTCATGGGTGAACACGCGCTGCAGCGCAGCCCCGACGCGTGCCACCACCATGTCGCCCACCGCCCAACCGTGCCCCTCGAGAAGATCCCGCATGGAGTCCAGGACCGCGACGACCACACCCACCCCGTCCCCTGAGTCGAGACCCTCGAGCTCCCTGGTGATCCGAGCGAGATTCGCCAACCCGGTGAGGGGGTCCCGGTCGCCCTCCCGGGGGAGGGTCGCCTCACGTTCGAGGCGCTGGGTGATGTCGCCGGCGAAGATGTCGGGGTCGAAGGGCTTCTCCACGTACGCGTCGGCGCCCAGCCCGTAGCATTCCGCCCTGACCTCCGGATCCACGTAGCTGGTGATGACGACGACGGGAACCGTCGCTGTGCGGGTGTCCCGCCGGAGCTCGGCGAGGAGGACACGGCCGTCGGTGTCCGGCAGGATCAGGTCGAGGATGATGAGGGCCACATCCTTCTTGGCGAGCTCCTCGCGCGCGGCGGCCGCCGTCCTCATCAGCACCACATCGCGATCCGCGGCGGCGAGGATGACCGAAAGGAGGTGCTGGATCTCGGGCGCGTCCTCGACGACGAGCACCCGTGTGCGGCGGGAGCGCGTCCGACGCGCGGTCACGAGCCTACGTCCTCCGGCGGGACCAGCGCGAACAGCGAGCTGAGGGTCTCGCGCAGCCTTGGCTCCAGCCCGTCACCCTTTTGCAGGATGCCCGACGCCATGTCGCTGAGCTCCTTGTGTTCCTGATGCGTGAGCTCCTTGGCGGTGAGGACGATCACCGGCAGCCCCGTGTAGAGAGGGTCGGCGCGGAGGTTGTGCAGGAAGGTCATGCCGTCCATCACGGGCATGATCATGTCCAGGAGCACCGCGTCGGGCGCCTCGGTGTGGACCGCCTCGAGGCCCGCCTGCCCGTCCCCCGCGGTGACCACCTCGAGACCGAAGCGATGCAGATACCCCTCGAGTAGACGGCGCGTGGACTCCTCATCCTCCACCACCAGGACCCGGCCTCCCCGCTTGCGCACGAGATTCCGCCACAAGACGCGGAGTAGGTCTTCGCGGTCGAAGGGCTTCGTCACCAGATCCACGGCGCCCAACAGACGTCCACGCCCCTCCCCCGCCACGATGCTCACCACTACCACCGGGATCTTCCGCAGCTCCGGATCGGCCTTGAGCTTCTGCAGCACCTCCCAACCCGTCATGCCCGGCATCATGAGATCCAACGTGATGAGGTCGGGCTTGTTGTCACGCGCGGCCTGGATCCCCTCCTCGCCGGTACCGGCCGTGATGACCCGACATCCGAACTCCTCGAGGTAGTGGCTCATGAGGACGCGGGAGTCCTTCTCGTCGTCCACCACGAGCACCTGGAAGTCCCGCATCCGAGGTGCCGGTGCCGCGGCTTCCCGGGTCGCGGCGGGTGCGGCCTCCTCCGCCTCCTCCTTCTCCCCTTCTCCTTCCTCCGCCTCTTCCTTGAGCGGCTTCCTGGCCCGCTCACCCATGACGATGGTGAACGTGGAGCCCTTCCCCATCTCGGATTCCACCATGAGATCGTAGCCCATGAGCAGGCAGATGGAGCGGGAGATCGCCAGCCCGAGTCCCGTGCCTCCGTACTTGCGCGCCGTGCCCGCTTCGGCCTGCTGGAAGGCCTCGAAGATGGCTTCCAGGCGATCCGGGGGGATGCCGATCCCGGTATCCTCCACCGCGATGGCGACGGGGGTTCTGCCGTCGCCGGCGACATCCACCCGCACCGTCACGGAGCCCTCATGGGTGAACTTGAGCGCGTTGCCCACGAGGTTGATGATGACCTGCTTGAGCTTGGCCGAGTCGGTCTCGACGGCGTCGACCTGCTCCGGCGCGTCGGCGATGAGGGCGACGTTGCCGTCCTTCACCCTGGCCTGCCCCTCCAGCTGCTGCACCGTCTCCACGACCAGACCGCGCAGGTCCACGGGCTCGATGATGAGCTCCATCCGCCCCGCCTCGACCTTGGCCAGGTCCAGCACCTCGTTGATGAGCTCCAGCAGGTGCTTGCCGTTGGCCAGTACCCGCTGGAGGAAGCCCACGTCCTTGTCGTTGAGGTTTCCCCCTTTGTTCTTCAGCAGGATGTTGGTGAAGCCGATGACGGAGTTGAGGGGTGTGCGCAGCTCGTGGCTCATGTTGGCGAGAAAGTCGCTCTTCGCCTTGTTGGCGGCCTCGGCCTCCTCCTTGGCGACGCGCAGCGCTTCCTCCGCTCGTACCCGCGGCGTCACATCCTTGCCGAACAGCACGGCTCCGGCAATGCCCTCTTCGCCCTGAATCGGGTTGGCGTACAGCTCGAAGTAGCTGAGCTGGCCCCCCACCTGGTCGGTGCGAAGCGCCACGTTGCGGTCCCCTCGCAGGGCGCGGTCGTACACGTCCCGGTACCACTCCACGTCTTCCGCGCTGAACGTCTCCTCGGGGAGCTGCCCCACGGCCGGCTCCCGGCCGGTTGCGGCCTCGATGGCCAGCGAGAATGCGGAGTTGAACGTGATGAGGCGATGGTCGCGATCCACGGACCATATGGCGTCGCCCGTGTTCTCCACCAGGGCGGTGAGGTTCGCCTCCGACGCGGCCAGCTGGCGCTCCGCCAGGCGTTGCTCCGTCACGTCGCGGAAGATCCCCTGCGTGGCCACGGCGAGTCCACGGTCGAACTGGGCGGCGGCGCTGCCCGACAGGATCACCACGCGTCCGTCGGCGGAGATGAACTCCACGTTGAAGCGTCGAGCGGGCTGTCCGGAGTGCACCCGCGTCAACTCCTCCTTCAGAGGTCCCACCCACGCGGGGTGCACGATATCGAAGACGTTCTTCCGCTCCAGGTCCTCGTCGGTGTAACGGAGCACGCGCTTCCAGGCGCTGTTCACGTACAGGAACCGGCCGTCGGGCGCCACGGTCTGGATGAGGTCGTTGGCGTTGTCCAGGAAGGCCTGGATTCGGGCCCGTCCCTCCTTCAGGGCCTCCTGGGCCTGGGCCCGCACCGACACCTCCCGCGCAAGGGCGTCGTTGGCTTCCGTGAGGGCTCCGAGCACCTCCCCCTCCCTGCGGAACGTCAGGTACACGCTGAAGAGCAGCCCGGTGAGCATCGCGAGGTAGCTGGCGATCTTGAGCAGGTGCGCGGCGTCGAACATGGCGTCGAAGCGATGCTGCGACATGGACATGAAGGCCGCTTGGGTCATCGCCGAGATGAGCAGCGAGAGCAGCAGCCAGTGTTCGAAGGTGTCGTGCCGCCACCCGCCTTCCATGAGCAGGCCGAAGAACGCCGCCGCGAACAGGAACGCGGGCAGGAGCTCCGCGGGACGGCTCATGGGAAGGCCCGCGAAGTGGGCGTTCCTCAGGTGGTAGAACTGGAAGAAGAAGAGGTCGACCAGCGTCAGGACCAGCGCCGTCGCGTAGACGGATCCCTCGTGGACGGCTTCGCCGGCGCCGTGTCGCGCCTCCTTGCGCCAGGCCAGCACGGACCAGAACAGGAAGAGGGAAAGGAACACCCGCTCTGCGGTCCAACTCCAGGCGAAGAGATTCTCGACCTCCTGCCCCGTCGTGGTCAGTCTCGCGAGGACCTGGGGCGTGGTGAGGATGACGTGGTTGAGGTCGAGAACGCCGGCTCCCAGGAAGCCCGTGCCTATGGCGAGGAAGGTCGTCTGCTTTCGGCTGTAGAAGCGGACCAGCGCCAGGCACCCCACCAGGAACGCCAGCAGGGTGGCGATGGACTCCATGACCGTGTGCAGCTCGGGCCCGCTGTGCCACGGGGAGTTCCGGATGACAAAGGAGCCTCCGAGGAGGAGGAGGAGGACGACCCAGTAGATGACGGCGCGTTCCCGTCCGCGGTCGCGGCCGACGAGCTCCGCTTCGCCCGGAACCGACGCGGATGTGCCCGGCCCCGGTCCGGGTACGGCGCCGATGGGTTCTGTGACGCGCTCTGTGGCCTTCAGTTCGTCGGACTGAGGCAACGGCGGATCGCCTCCAGCAGGACCGCTTCGTCCACGATGGGCTTGGTCACGTAGTCGTTGAATCCGGCCGCGAGGTACTTCTCCCGGTCTCCGGCCATGGCGTGCGCCGTGAGGGCGATGACGGGGAGCTCGCCCAGCGCAGGTTGCTGCCGGATCCAGGCCAGGACCTCGGTGCCGTCCATCTCCGGCAGCGAGATGTCCAGGAGCACGAGGTCGGGGGCGTCATCCGCCAGGCCGGCTATGGCCTCCTTACCCGTCTCGAACTCGGAGACCTCGTACTCGTCCTCGAGAATGGTGTTGACGAGGAGCCGATTGTCCGGGTTGTCCTCGACCACGGCGATCTTCGCGCTCATGGCTTCGCCTCTCTCGCTATCTCTTCGAGCGCCGCCCGGGCGCGTGCGTATGCACCTTCCAGCTCCGGAAGGAGCGCGGCCACCGCGGCATCTTCCCTCTCCGAAGCATGACGCTCCATGGACGTCGCCAGGGCGCGGAGCTCCTCGGCTCCCAAATTCGCGGCGCTGGACTTCAGGGAGTGTGCGCCCTTCTCGGACTCCCGGATGTCTCCACCGTCCACCCCGCCCCGGATCTGCTCCATTCGCTCCGGGGAATTGTCCAGAAAGAGCCTCACCATCTGCGAAAGCAGCTCCTCTCCGCCCCACTCCTTGAGACGGTCCAGCGCCGCAGGATCCAGGACGACCGGCTCCGACATCGACATGCCCACGTCTTCTTCAGTGTGCGAGTGAAGGCCCCTGTCCCGACCCGGGAACGGCGCCTGGTGAGATCTTGTTTCAGTCTAGCCCCGGCCCCACGCAGCAAGCAATCATCGGAAGCAGCGCGGCGCCTGGGCTCCGGTTGCCTCAGCAGGCCGAGCGCAGCGCCCGGATTCCGGCGGCCGCTCCCTCCGGGTGGTGGTACACGGACGACCCGGCCACGAGCACCGAGGCTCCCGCCCCCACGATGATCCCCGCGTTCGAAGCCTCCACGCCTCCGTCCACCTCGAGCTCCGCTTCCGGAGCCAGCTCGTCGACGAGAACGCGAGCCCGCCGCAGACGGTCCGTGGTCGCCTCGATGTAGGTCTGCCCCCCGAAGCCCGGATTCACCGACATCACCAGGAGGAGATCCACCATGGGCAGGACCTCCCGGACGCTCTCCAGAGGCGTGGCGGGATTCAGCGCCACACCGGCCTTCACCCCCAGCTCCCGGATCCACTGGAGCGTACGGTGCAGGTGCACGCACGCCTCCTCGTGCACCGTGAGGATCCCGGCTCCCGCCTCCGCGAAGGCCTCCAGATAGCGCTCGGGGTGCTCGATCATCAGGTGGACGTCCAGGGGGAGGCTGGTACAGCGCCGTACCGCGCGCACCACCGGCGGGCCGAAGGTGATGTTCGGCACGAAGTGACCATCCATGACATCCACGTGGATCCAATCCGCACCCCCCTGTTCGGCGGCCCGGACCTCGTCGGCCAGGCGGGTGAAGTCCGATGCGAGGATCGAGGGCGCAATCTTCACCGTGCTCACGGATTCCTCCGGATCACACGGAGACCGTCGGTTCCCGCCAGGATGGCCTGCGCAGCCAGACCCAGGAAGAGGCCGGTCTCCACCACCCCTGCCCGGTGATGGAGCTCGTCATCCAGCGTTCGCGGGTCGTCGATGCCGCCGTCGAAGCGGCAGTCCAGGATGAGGTTGCCGTTGTCGCTCTTGAAGGTCACGCCGTCGTCCGAAGCGCGCACGGTGACGTGCGCTCCCCTCTCCTCCAGGTAGTCGACGTGACCGTGCCATTCCCAGTCCACCACCTCCACGGGAAGGGGCGAGACGGTTCCCAGACGGGTCACGGCCTTGCGCTCGTCCCCGATGATGACCAGGCGCCGCGACGCCTGCGCCACCATCTTCTCGCGAAGCAAGGCGCCGCCCATCCCCTTGATGAGGTCGAGGTCCGGCGTCACCTCGTCCGCTCCGTCCACGGTGAGGTCCAGCGAAGGGCGCTCCGCGAGGGTGGTGAGCGGAATGCCCAACCGTCCGGCCGCGCGGGCGGTGTGAACGGAGGTCGGGACCCCCGCCAGGTCGGTGAGGGCTCCCTCCGCCAGGGCGGCCCCGAGCACGTCGAGGAAGTGCGCCACGGTGCTGCCGCTACCCAGCCCGAGGACCATGCCGCTCCGGACCTCTTCCAGAGCCCGGACCGCGGCACGCCTCTTCAGATCCTCGGTGTCGGTCACGACTGCTCGGCGGGAGTAGGGGCGAGAGCCTCGTATGGGATCCGTTGGGTCATGGCTATGGGCTGCCGCCTCGATGCGGCGCTCGAAGGCGTATTCCGGCCCCGCGCTTCACTGGTTTCGATATTGCGCCGGGCCCGAAAAAGGTATCGGTGGGATGGGGCAGATTCCAGGGAGGCGCGGTCACTCCCGACCAGGACGCCGACGGCCGCCGATATGCGGATCCGCCGGGCCTCCAGGCGTGCGCTCCCCCCCCCGCCATCAGCCCTGGGCGAGTCGGTCCCGGGCCTTCTGCATCTGCTCCACCACGGCTCGGCGCGACGTCCCTCCGTCGGAGTCCCGGGCGTCGACGGAGCGGAGCCAGTCGAAGACGTCATAGACGTCGTCCGCGAAAGCGCGGTGCTCCTGGTGGAAGACCGACGCCGGCAGCTCCGCGAGGGGGACGCCATCGTCCTCGGCACGGCGTACCAGGCGCCCCACGACCTCGTGGCTCTCCCGGAACGGGACGCCGCACCGCACGAGGTAGTCGGCCAGGTCGGTGGCCAGGAGCTGGCTGTCCATGGCTGCCAGCATCCGCTCGGGACGGAAAGCCGCGCTCGCCACCGCCCCGGCCATCGCCGGCACGGTCAGGAGCAGCGTGTCCACCGTGTCGAAAAGAGGGACCTTGTCCTCCTGGAGATCCCGATTGTAGCCCGTGGGGAGGCCCTTCAGCAGGGTGAGGATCGCCTGGAGATTCCCCGCCAGACGACCAGCCTTGCCGCGGGCCAGCTCCGCCGCGTCCGGGTTCCGCTTCTGCGGCATGAGGCTCGATCCCGTGCTGAATCCGTCGGACAGGCGGACGAACCCGAACTCGGTGCTGGAGAAGAGCACGAGATCCTCGCCCAGGCGCGAGAGGTGCATCCCCGCCATCGCGCCGGCGTAGACGAGGTCGCAGATCCAGTCGCGGTCGGACACCGCGTCCACGCTGTTCTCGCTGACCCGCGCGAAGCCCAGCGCCACCCGGAGGCCCTCGCGGTTCACCGGAAAAGGGCATCCCGCGACGGCTCCGGAGCCCAACGGGAGCACCGAGGCCGCCCGGCGCGCCGCACGCACGCGCTCGCCGTCGCGGAGGAAGGCCCACGCATGCGCCAGCGCCCACTGGGCCGCCCTGATGGGCTGTCCCTGCTGAAGATGCGTGTATCCGGGCATGACGTGGTCGATCCCCTGCTCCGCCATGTCCAGGAGAGCGCCGACGAGCATGCTGAGCGCCTCGAGGACCCGGTCGGCTGCCGCCATCCCCCAGAGGCGCACGTCGGTGGAGGACTGGTCGTTGCGCGAGCGTCCCGTGTGGAGCTTGCCCGCGACGCTCCCCACCGTTTCGTGCAGCATCCGCTCCACCGCCGAGTGGATGTCCTCGTCGGGTGCATCGGAGAGCCCTTCGCGCTCCATGCGCGCCCCCACCTGCTCCAAACCCTCCAGGAGCACACCGCACTCCCGGTCGCTGATGACGGCGGCCTCCGCCAGGGCCCGGGCCCAGGCCATGCTTCCCCGGATGTCCTCGCGCCAGAGGCGGCGGTCCACCTCTAGACTGAGGTTCAGCGGGATCATCTCCGGCGCCATGCCCGCGTTGAAGCGACCGCCCCAGAGAGTCTTCCCGGGCGGGTTTTGCTCAGGCCTGGCGGGTGTCGAGTCGTGCGTGCTCATGGTGCCGTCGAGGTTACCGATGTGAGACGGCCGCGACAACGCATGGCCTCTCGACCCTCACGTCGCCGCGGCCCGGGGGGGGCACCCCCCGTACTGATTCCTCCCCTCTCCCACGCTCCCCCGCCGGCTAGCGCGCGCCGGCCTCCAACAGCTCCCGGAGCAGTTCGCTCACCGCCTGCTGTCCGCTCGCGTCGATCCCGTCCCTGCCGGCCGCGGCGCGGATAGGAAGACCGAAGAGACGGATGAAGCCAGCGGCATCCGCGTGGTCGTACGTGGCCGCGTGGCCGAAGCTCGCGAGGTCCTGGCGGTACAGGGAGCGCGGGCTCGTCCGCGAGGTCACCCACGCGGAGCCCTTGAAGAGCTTGAGCTTCACCGTTCCGGTCACGTCCTGCGACAGGACGTCCGCCAGCGCGTCCAGGGCCTCCCGCTCCGGCGTCCACCACCGCCCCTCGTAGAGCATGTCGGCGTAGCGCTGGGCCATCTGGTCCTTGAGCGCCATGGAGCGACGGTCGAGGGTGAGGGCTTCCAGCTCCCGGATGGCCGTGTACAGGAGCGTTCCCCCCGGCGTCTCGTACACGCCCCGGGACTTCATCCCCACGAGGCGGTCCTCGACGATGTCCGCCCGCCCCACGCCGTGCCGCGACCCGAGGGCGTTCAGGGTGGTGAGGAGCGTCAGGCCGTCCATCTCCTCGCCGTTCACGGCCACCGGGATCCCCCTCTCGAAGCGGAGCTCCAGGTACTCCGGCACGTCCGGGGCCCACTCCGGAGAGACGGTCCAGCGGAACATGTCCTCCTCCGGCTCGAACGCCGGATCCTCCAGGGGGCCTCCCTCGTGCGAGATGTGCCAGAGGTTCTCGTCGCGGGAGTAGAGCTTGGCCTCGTCCACCCCCTCGAGGGGAATGCCCCGGGCCCGGGCGTACGCCAGGGCGTCCTCACGCGAGCGGATGTCCCATTCCCGCCACGGAGCTACCACCTTCAGATCCGGAGCCAGCGCCGCGAATGTGAGCTCGAACCGGACCTGGTCGTTGCCCTTTCCCGTGCACCCGTGCGCCAGGGCGTCGGCCCCCACCTCCCGGGCGATCTCGACCTGACGCCTCGCGAGAACCGGGCGCGCCATCGCCGTGCCCAGCAAGTACTTACGTCCGTAGATCGCACCTATCTTCAGGGTGGGCCAAACCACCCCCTCCACGAACTCCCGCCGCAGATCCTCGCCGCGGAACTCCACCGCCCCGGTGGCCAGCGCCTTCCTCTCCAGACCGTCGAGCCCCCCGGGCTGTCCCACGTCACCGGCCATGCACACCACGTCCGCCCCGTAGGTCTCCTTCAGCCACGGCACGATCACCGAGGTGTCCAGACCTCCCGAGTAGCCGAGTACGACCTTCATCCGTCTTCTCTCCGCGCCTCCCGGGCGCTTCCAGATGGGCAGTGTTTTCCCCCCTCGTCCCGAGGGAAGACATAATTATGCGTTCCGAATGCATGATGTCAACCTTTGCCGCACGTCCTCTCACGTAAGCGCGTCCGCGAGGATGGAGAGCCCGTGGTCCAACTCGGCGGGCTCGATGGTGAGGGGAGGCACGAGCCGCACGATTTCAGGACCTGCGGACACCAGGAGAAGGCCGAGCTCCCGGGCGCGGGCCACCACCGGCCCGGCAGGACGGTCCAGGACCACGCCCCGCATGAGTCCAAGGCCGCGGACGCTCCTGACGGCGGACCGGGTCGAGGCCACCCTCTCCAGGACCCCGTCCAGATGCCGGGAGGTGGCCCGGACACGGGACAGGAACGCGGGCTCGGCGATATCCCGAACCACCGCCAGGGCCACGGATGCCACCAGGGGGCCACCGCCGAACGTGGTTCCGTGGTCCCCGGGGCGCAGGGTCCGAGCCACGCGCTCGCATGCCACCACGGCTCCCATGGGCAGTCCCCCCGCCAGAGGCTTCGCCAGGGTGAGGATGTCCGGCACGACGCCCGCGTGCTGCCATGCGAAGAGCTCTCCCGTGCGGCCGAGCCCGCATTGGATCTCGTCGAAGATCAGCAGGGTGTCGGAGTCGTCGCAGGCCCGCCGGAGCTCCCGCAGGAACGGTGCGGGCACGGGCACCACGCCTCCCTCCCCTTGAACGGGCTCGATGATGACGGCCGCCACGGTCCCGTCGGAGAGCGCCGCGCGCACGCCCTCGCCGTCCCCCACGTCGCAGAAGCGGACGCCGGGCATGAGGGGCTCGAACGGATCCCGGTACGCCGGCCGGTCGGTGGCGGCCAGGGCTCCGAACAGGCGCCCGTGGAACGAGCCGTGGAAGGCCAGGAAGTTGCGCTTCCCCGCCGCCGCGCCCCAACGCCTGGCGAACTTGAAAGCCGCCTCGTTGGCCTCTCCCCCCGAGTTGCAGAAGAAGACCCCTCCAGGAAAAGACAGGCTCACCAGGAGCTCGGCCAGCTCCTCGCCGGGGCGCGTCCGGAACAGGTTCGAGGTGTGCACCAGGCCCGTCGAGAGCTGCGCCTCCAGGGCCTCTGCGACGACCGTCGATGCGTGACCCAGCGCGTTCACGGCGATGCCCGCGGTGAAGTCGAGGTACTCCCGTCCGTCCTCGTCCCACACGCGGCACCCGTCCCCTCTCGCCAGGACGAAGTCGGGCTGCGCGTACACGCCCACCAGCGCGCCGGACGTCGTGGTGATGTCGTTCACACTCGCCAACGCAACCCCCGAGCCCGCTCGAAGCCCAGCATGAGGTTCATGTTCTGTACCGCCTGCCCGGCCGCTCCCTTGCCCAGATTGTCCAGCGCCGCCACCACGGTGACCACAGGCGTTCCCAACCCGGCGTTGTCGACGGCGCCCAGCGCCAGCAGGTCGGTGCCCACGACGTCGCGCAGAGCCGGGACGCCGTCCAGGATGCGGATGGTGTCCGCACCGCCGTAGGCTTCCCTCCAGGCCGCCCGCACGGCGGTCGCATCCACGTCCTCCCGCACCGGCGCGTAGATCGTCTCGAGGATGCCCCGGGGCACGGGAAGGAGATGCGGCTGGAAGAGCAGGTCGAGACCCGGGAGCCCGGCGCGCATTTCCAGGAGGTGGCGATGCCCGTTCCCGGTGGCGTAGGCCCGGAAGTCGCCGGCCACCTCGGCGAAGAGGAGATCGCGCTTCGGCGTGCGCCCGGCACCCATCACCCCCGAGGCAGCGCTCACCACGACGGTGCGCCCTCGGTCCAGCAGCCCGGCCTTCAGAAGCGGATGCAAGGCGAGCTGAACGCCGGTGGCATAGCACCCCGGGTTCGCCACCAGCCGCGCCTCGCGGACGTCCGTCCCCGCGAGGTCGGCCATCCCGTAGACCGCCCCGTCCTCGCGCCCCGACCCGGGGCGGTGGTCCGCGGTGAGGTCGACGACGCGAGCTCCCGCGCTCAGCGCTCGCTGGGCCCAGCCCGCCGCTTCTCCGTGGGGGAGGCACAGGAAGACGAGGTCGACCTCCTCGAGGGGAGCCTCGTCGGCCCTCACGAGCGTCACTCCGGGGAGACCGGCTTCCTCCCCTGCCCGCCCCTCCGAGGTGGTGAAGCGCACCCGTACCCCGTCGTGCTCGCGGAGCACGCGAAGCACCTCGAGGCCGGTGTAGCCCGTGGCCCCGAGGACGCCGACGGGCCGTTGAGAGAGATTATGCATATTCATGGAATGAATATGCTAAACCTCACCTCCTGTCCCGGTCAACGGGTGCGCTCGAACGGGCGGTGGTCACCCGACCGACCCCTTCACTCGGGCAAATGCCCTCCTCATGGCCGGAAGGCCGTTCACTGGGCGCCGCCGCCGGCCATATCCTCCAGGCGCGCCTGCACGGCCGGGAGCTGTCCGGGCTCCCGCAGGATGACGAGGATCGTGTCGTCGCCGGCCAGCGTCCCGAGAACCTCCGGCCACTCCTCCCAGTCGATCCCCGCGGCCACCGTCTGCGCTCCTCCCTTCATGGTGCGCACCACCAGCAGGTTCCCCACCCCCTCGGCGCCGTGGAAGAGGGTGGGGAGGAGCGACTTGAGCTGGGGCGTGCTCTCCCACTCCTCCGGTTGGGAGTAGTGGGCGGCGCCTTCGGAGTCGGGGACCTTCACCAGGCGCAGCTCCCGGATGTCCCGGGAGAGCGTGGCCTGGGTCACCTCCGTCCCACGCTCGTGGAGGAGCTCCCGCAACGCCTCCTGGCTGGTGACCCGATGCTCTCGGATCACCTCCAGGATCTGCGCGTGTCGCGCCCGCTTGCTCATCAAGGAGTCTCGCCCGAGGCCCTCCTAGAAGTCGTACTGCAGCTTCATCAGGACCAGGCGCCCGATCTGCGGAGCTCCGACGAACTCGTTGTGCAAGTCGTTGAAGATGTTCGACACCGTGAGAGACAGAGTGGCTCCTGACGCCCACGGCAGCTCGTACGCCACGTTCCCGTCCATCACCGTATAGGTGGGTACGTCCCCGATGTAGACGCCGGAGTTCATGACGAAGGCGTCGCTGTACCGGACCCGCGCGTCGGCCTCGAGGCCCGACACCTTGTCGTCGTAGCGCACGCCGAAGGAGCCCTTGTACTGCGGGGCGTTGAGCGAGATGTCCACCGCCGACGTGCACTTGTTGTCCTTGTTGAAGTCGAAGCACTTCTTGCTCACCCACGAGAACGACCCGTTCAAGCTGAACCGGTCGGTGGCCAGATACTGAAAGCCCAGGTCGGTTCCCCAGAGATTCACGTCGCCGAAGTTCCGATACGTGAGCACCAGGTCCGGGTTCGACCGTTGGTCCGGAGCCACCGTGCCCAGGGGCACCTGGGACAAATTCGACGCGATGCCCAGAGCGAGCGGCCCGGCTGCCGCGGCGGGGATGCCTGCCCCCTCCAGGCGTGTCGTCAGGAACTGCTGCATCGACGCCGCCGTCAGGAAGACGCTGGGCGTCTCGACGCGCAGGGGGCCGATGAAGTCCTTGATCGCGTTCCGGTACACGCTCGCCGACAGGGCGAGCTTGTCCGCGATGACACCCTTATAGCCGACTTCGAAGGTGTTGTAGATGGTAGGCCGGATCCGGTCCACGGCCGTGGGCCCGGCGTCGGGAATGAAGGTCCCGGCCTCCTGGTTGAAGCGCAGTAGCTGGGACTGCAGGTCGTTGGGCCCGGGGTTGGAGATGATGGCCGCGAACTGAGCCGGCGTCAGGCCGAGCTGCGCGATGGTGGCGGCCAACTGGGGTTGGGCGACCGCCATCTGCACGAGCCCGTTCCAGAGCGGCAGGCCGTTCGCGGGGAGCTGCTGGCCCGGCGCGAAGGGCGAGTACATGCACAGGTTGTCAAAACCGCCGGCACACCGGTCGTTGAAGGTGAAGCCCGTCTCCGGGACGCCCAGCGTGCGCGCGTCGTAGCCGACGGTCGACGTGATGGGAATCCGCGCCGCCACGATGTCCAGGAACAGGTTGTTCGACGTGGGCGTGGAGAACGCCCGGTTGTAGGTGAAGCGGAAGTTCTGGTCCCTGGCCGGCTTGAACACCAGCGCCGCCCGCGGGGAGTAAATGAGGTGCTGCAAGCGGTTGTGGTGGTCGATGCGCAGCGCCGCCACGAGATCGAGCTTGCTGGACAGCGTCGCGGTGGTGTGGACGTAGCCCCCGATCTGGTCGATCTGGTCGTTGTTCTCGTTGGCTCCGTTGATGGTGCCGTCGGTCACCGGGTTCGTGTGCTGCCAGTCCACGCCGCCGATGACGTCGAGGCGATCGCCCAGTTTGAACCCGTCCTGCACCTGTCCGGCCGCCAGCCAGGAGTGGTCCACGATGGGCTCGCCCGTGCGCAGCAGATAGGTTTGGCCCGCGTTGCTCTTGTTGAGGAACGCCTGGGCGAAGAGCCGGCCCTTCTTCATCCGCACCTGGCCGTACTGGTACCGCCAGTTCTTGGCCTGGCCGGCCCCGATCCCCGTGAGCTCGATGGAGTTGACCAGCTGGTTGAGCCCGTAGGAGAAGATGACTTCGCCGTCGTCCCACGGGCGCAGGTCCAGGCGCGCCTCGCCACCGAAGCGTGAGGCGTTGAAGTTGCGTTCACCGATGCGCATGCACGACTGGGCGGCCGTGGTCGCGTCGATCCCCCTGGCCTCAATGCTCGTGAGGCAGCTCTGGGTCGGCTGGCCCCCGCTCACGGACACCGCCCGTGTCGCATCCTCCGTGGGGTCGTGGTACACCCAGTCGTGGCCCCTGAAGTACAGCCCCGAGAGCTTGAAGCCGACCTTGTCGTTGAACTTCACCCCTTCACGGAAGGCGCCCTGGAAGACGTCCCGCCCTCCGCCGCTGAGGCTGATCTTGGTGCCGGGGTCGTCGATGGGGGACGTGGTGATGATCTGGAGCACTCCTTCGGCGGCGTTGGGACCGTACAGCGCCGCCGCCGGACCGAGGACCACCTCCACGCGCTGTATGTCCAGGGGGGGAGCCGGGATCATGTTGTACGCGTTGAAGCGCAGGGACGGCACGAAGGCGTACCGATAGTCCTCCATAACCAGCAGGGCCCCGGAGAACACGTTGTTGAATCCGCGGGTGACCGTGTTGCTCTGGGTCAGCCCGGTCTGCACCACGTCCACACCGGGAAGCGCCTTGACGTAATCCACAGGCGTCACCGCGGCCTGCTCCTGGATCTTCGCCGCCGGAACCACCGAGATGGCCGCGGGAGCGTCGAGGGCTTTCTCCTGACGACCGCGGCCCACCGTGACGACCACGGGGTTCAAGGCCAGGGCCCGCGACGTCATGACGATGTTGGCGGTTCCGTTCCCGCCCGCGGGTACCGAGACACCGTTCACACGTGCCGTCTCGTAACCCACCATGATGACCACCACCGAGTACGTGCCCGCAGGCAGGCTCACACGAAATTGGCCGCTGCTGTTGGTGAGCACCCCGCCGGCGCTGGCCTCGCCTGCGCCGAGCACCTGGACCTGGGCGCCGTTCAAGGGCTGCCCCGATTCCTTGTCCGTAACCCTCCCGGTGAGCGTCCCTTGCTGTCCGGCCAGCGGGCCGGCGAAGGCCAGGGACGCCGCTGCCAGGAGACCCACGAACAGACCTGAGCTTCTGCCGCGCATGAGAGAGCCTCGCGCTGGAGAATGAACCCACACCGCGCCGCCCATCCGGACGACGCACGGTGCCGAAAATACTCCGCCCTTCGCCAGCCTCGCAAACGTGGCGGCGCTCACTCTTCGGCTCCTCCCGCCGGGGCCGTACGGGCCGCGGGGTGCCCGCCGGGGTCCCGGGCCCCGCACTGGCGTCGCGCCGGCGGTCGCGTCATCATCACGGGTCCCGTTGTTCCGACCCCAAGACGCGCGCTGCCTTGTCCCTTCCATCCTTCGATCGCGAGCGCTTCGAGGAGGCTCGCGCCCGCATCGTGGCCTCGGTCCACCGCACGCCTCTCCTGCCGTCCCATTATCTCTCGGAGCGCATCGGGGTCCCCGTCTATCTCAAGTGCGAGAACCTCCAGAAGACCGGTGCGTTCAAGGTCCGGGGCGCATTGCATCGCCTGCTGCGGCTCAGCGACGAGGAGCGCGAGCGCGGCGTGGTCACGATCTCCGCCGGGAACCACGCGCAGGCGGTGGCGTGGGCGGCCCGAACGGCGGGGGTGAAGGCGGTGGTGGTGATGCCCGAGCACGCGTCCCGCACGAAGGTCGCCGCGAGCAAGGAGTACGGCGCGGAGGTCATCCTGCACGGAGACGCGAAGGCGGCGTTCGAGCGCGCCTTCGCCCTGGCGGAGGAGCGTGGCATGCGCTTCGTGCATCCCTTCGATGACGAGGAGGTGGTCGCCGGACATGGCAGCTGTGGGCTGGAGATCCTCGAGGACCTGCCGGACGTGGGCTCCATTGTCGTTCCCGTGGGTGGCGGCGGCCTCATAGCGGGGATCGCCGCGGTGTCCGCGGTGGTGCGTCCGGGGGTGCGGGTCTGGGGTGTCGAGCCGGTGGGCGCCGACGCCATGCACCGCAGCCTGCAAAAGGGGGAGGCGGTCCATCTGGACCGCGTCAGCACCGTCGCCGACGGGCTGGCTGCGCCCATGGCGGGCGTGCTCAACCACGCGCTGGTCGCTGCCTACGCCCGTGGTGTGGTCCTGGTGGAGGACGAGGAGATCATCTCCGCCATGAGGGTCCTTCTCGAGCGGACCAAGCTCCTGGTGGAGCCGGCGGGCGCCGCCGGGATGGCCGCTGTCCTCACGGGTCGCATCGAGCTCTCGGAGGACGCGCCGGTCGCCGTGGTGTTGAGCGGCGGCAACGTGGACCTCCCCCTCCTCGCGCGTCTGTTCGCGGAGCCGTCCTGAGCCGAAGGTCCGACCGCATCCGACCACGGCCCGGCCACGGGATGGACACGACCTCCGCGCACGGCCCAGGGCTTTCCGTGATCGCGTCCGGCCGCCGTCTCGTTGCCTGCCGGCTTCCTCAGGGGCGACGCCGCGTCATCACCAGGGCGAAGAGGCCTTCCGGGTCCTCCTCCCACCGTGTGATGGCCAGCCCGGCTGCCGCCAGAATGGACTCCAGGGAAGCCTTGTCGTACTTGCAGCTGATCTCAGTACGGACGGTCTCTCCCTCTCGAAACGCGATTGCACGCTCACCGGGAATGCGTACGAGCTGCGGCCGACGGGAGACCAGGTGCATCTCGATGCGGCCCCGGGCGGCATCATAGAACGCGTGGTGCCGGAATGAGTCGAGATCGAAATCGCTCCCCAATTCCCGGTTGAGGACACGCAACACGTTGAGGTTGAAGGCCGCGGTGACGCCGCGGGCGTCGTTGTAAGCCGCCTCCAGACGGGCGACGCTCTTGTTGGGACCCGGACGCAGATCCGCACCGAGGAGGAAGCGATCCGTCGGGCGGAGCCTGTGGGCGACCCGGGTCAGGAGCCCCACGGCGGATCCCGTGTCGAGGTTGCCCACCGTGCTCCCGAGGAGCGCATACCATGTGGGCTCCGGAGGTGTCAGCGGGAGCGCCAGGGACGCGGTGAAGTCGGTGGCGGCGGGGACGATGGCGAATCCGGGGTACTCCCCGCGAAGCTGGACCGCCGTATCCTCCAGGAAGGCCTCGGCCACGTCGACGGGGACATACAGGCGACCGCTGCCGTGACGTCGCATCGCCTCCAGGATGATCCGCGACTTGCGAGCGCTGCCGGCGCCCAGCTCCACGAGCGCCGCGGGACGCAGCCCCTCCACCCAGGGACCCGACCACGTCTCCAGGAGCGCGCGTTCTGTCCGCGTCGGGTAGTACTCGTCCAGACGGGTGATCTCCTCGAAGAGCTCCGACCCCCGCGTGTCGTAGAAGTACTTGGGGGCGATCTCCTTCTGCGGCCGGGAGAGGCCTTCTGCGACCTCCTGGCGCATGCGCTCCCGCGCGTCCCCGGCATCCTCCTCGACGCCCGCGCGGACGGCGGCCTGCTCGTCGGCGGTCATCGGGACGCCTCGGTCCGGGAGCGCCGGACCGCCTCCCCCCCGCGCTCGTTGTGTCCGGGCGCGCGCCGGGGTACCATGCGAGGGCGTGCGCCGCCGCGGCGCCCATCAGGCACGCCGCACGCTCCTCCGTGCGAGTCCGACGACACAGCCGTGGCCGAGGGGAGGATCCACATGGAGGTGTGTCTGCCCAGGCGGGAGGGAACGGATCGCACCCGGAACCTAGAACCGTGTCCCGGTAACGCAACGGCCGGTGGATAGGTGGTGCGTGGGGCCGGACCCGAACCGACCCGACGGCCGGAGCCGATGAGCTCGCCGACGTGGGCGCTGGAGGCTCGGGGGGCCCTCAAGTCTTTCGGCCCCGTGCGGGCGCTCGACGACGTGACGCTGCGCGTCGCCGTGGGCGAGGCTCTGGCCCTCGTGGGCGAGAGCGGATCGGGCAAGACCACCCTGCTGCGGACGTTCAACCGCATGGTCGACCTCGATGCCGGGGAGGTATGCGTGCAGGGCGTCCCCGTGGCGGAGGCCGACCCGGTGGCGCTGCGTCGGTCGCTGGGTTACGTGCAACAGGAAGGGGGGCTCCTGCCCCACTGGTCCGTGCTCCGGAACGTGGCGCTCGTCCCGTGGCTGCAGGGCCGCGCCGACGCCGACAGCCGGGCCCGGGACGCCCTGCGGCTCGTGGGCCTCGACCCCGACACCTTCGACTCCAGGTGGCCACGGCAGCTGTCCGGGGGGCAGCGCCAGCGGGTCGCCCTGGCCCGGGCGCTGGCGGACGGTCCGCAGGTGGTCCTGCTGGACGAGCCCTTTGGAGCCCTGGACGCCATCACGCGGGGTGAGCTCCAGATGGCCTTCGCCCGTGTGGTGGCGAGCCTGGGCGTCACGCTTCTCCTGGTCACGCACGACCTCCGGGAGGCCTTCCTCCTGGGTCGGCGCATCGCCGTGATGAGGGCGGGCCGCATCGACCAGGTGGCGTCGCCCGAGGAGCTCCTGGCGAAGCCGGCGACGCCCTACGTGGCGGAGCTCCTCGAGAAGGCAGGGGTCACGTGAGGGTGCGTCCGAGGACGGCCCCCGGCCTGGCGGCCCTGCTGCTCGGGACCCCGTTGCTGGCGATGACCGGCTTCGCGTCCGGCCCGCCACCCCGGCACTTGCCGGCGGCCGGCCCTCCCCCGGCAGCCGGAGCCGCTCTCGACGACTCGGCTCCCGCGGAGCGGGCACCCGTCGTGGTGGCTTCGAAGCCCTTCGCGGAGTCGTACATCCTGGCGGAGATGTTCGCGCAGATCCTCGAGGCCCGGGGCATCGCCGTGCGGCGTCGCCTGGGCCTGGGCGCCACGGCCATCGCGTTTGCGGCCCTCCGGGCGGGCGACATCGACGTGTACCCGGAGTACACGGGCACCGGGCTGGTGGCGATCCTCGGCGAGAAGCCGCCCTCCACCGGTGGCGAGGCCTTCCGGCGCGTATCCATGGAGTTCCGCGCGCGGTGGGGTGTGCGTTGGCTCCCGCCCCTCGGCTTCCAGAACACCACCGCCATCGCGGTGCGCCGGGCCACCGCCGACTCCCTCCACCTGGCGACCATCTCCGATCTCGCGCGCGTATCACGGCGCCTGGTGGGGGGCTTCAGCCCGGACTTCCTCGGCCGGGCCGACGGCCTCCCCGGTCTGGAGAAGGCCTACGGGCTGCACATGGGCCAGACGCGGGCCCTGCTCCAGTCCGTGAAGTACCAGGCCCTGGCCTCCGGCGAGGTGGACGTCATAGACGGATACGGCACGGACGGCCAGATCGCCCGTTACAACCTGGTGGTCCTCCGGGACGACAAGCACTTCTTCCCCCCCTACGACGCGGCACCCCTGGTGAGCCGCCACCTCGCCGAGGATCGCCCGGACGCCGTGGCGGCGCTCTCCGAGCTCGGAGGAATGCTGGACGAGGCGCAGATGCGCGCTCTCAACCGTCGCGTGGAGGTGGACGGCGAGGACGTGGCGGTGGTGGCCCACGACGCCCTGGCTTCTCTGGGCCTCGTGCCCGACACGGTGGGCCCGCCCCCGGCTGCGGCGGCCTCCGGAGGCCCGGGAGGTGTCGGCGCCGCAACCGTGCCCGAGGCACCTTCCGCCGGCTCCCTTCCGGCCTACCTCTGGTCCCACCGCCACGCCACCTTCCGGCAGACGCTTCGCCATCTGCTCCTCGTGGTCCTCTCCCTCGGAGGGGGTATTCTCGTGGCGGTGCCCCTGGGCCTCTGGCTGGAGCGCGTACGCCGCTCCGCCGAGGGAGCCATCCGTGCGGTGGGGCTGCTCCAGACCGTGCCCTCCATCGCGCTGCTGGCGTTCATGATCCCCATCCTGGGGATCGGTGTCGGGCCGGCGGTGGTGGCCCTCTTCCTGTACTCGCTCTACCCCATCGTTCGGAACACATACTCGGGGGTGCGGGATGTCGACCCGGTGGCGGTAGACGCGGCACGAGCACTGGGCATGACCGACGCGCAGGTCCTCACGAGGGTGCGGCTCCCGCTCGCTGCTCCGGTCATCATGGCCGGGATCCGGACGGCCGCGGTCATCGACGTGGGCACCGCCACGCTTGCGGCGTTCATCGGAGCCGGCGGCCTCGGCGATCCCATCGTGGCCGGTCTCGCCCTGTCCGACACGAACATGATCCTCTCGGGTGCCATTCCCGCGGCGCTCCTCGCCCTCGTGGTGGACGGAACGCTGTCGATGGCGGAGGGGGTGGTGCGCCCTCGCGGGCTCTCGCGCGGCTCCGCCTGAGCCCGCCGAGTCGGCCCGCGCGGACCGCCATCCCCCACCTCACTCACCAGGTCGGTTCGTCCCGCTCCGGCCTGAAGCGCTCGAGACCCGTCCGCGAGAGCCAGTGGGCGAGCCAAGCGGCGGTAGCCACGAGAAGGCCGAGGGCGACGGCCAACGCCCGGGTGAACCACGGCTCCGCCAGCACGCGCAGCAACATGGTGGTGCCCCCCGGGAGCGCGCGCCGCGTCACCTCCCCGGCGAGGAGGGCCACCAGGAAGCCCCCGAACAGGAGGTTCGCGAACCGGGACGCCTGCATCCGCAGGCTCACGCCTATACCCAGCCCCACGGAGAGCGCCGCACCCACGGTGACGACGACGAATACCCCCAGCGCCAGCGAGGGCGAGGGTGTCACCGGCAGGGACTGGCGCGCGAAGAGCCAGAACCCGGCGCTCAGACATAGGCCCCCCGCTACCGAGAGGATGCACCCCGCCCCGAGCCGCGCGGCCGCGAGCAGGGAGCGGTCCACCGGCAGGGTGACCAGGAACTCCAGGCCGCCGTCGAGCTTGTCCTTTACGACTCCCATGACGGGGGCCGAGAGAGCGGTCATCCCCAGTACGAGGAGGATGAAGGCCATCCGCCCCGGCGTGGCCAACCCGAGAATCGTGATGGCGACGGCCGCACCGGCGGCGAGCCCCAGCGTCCTGCGCAGCGGGCGCTCCACCCGGCGGAGCTCCAGGATCACGAGCGATCGCAGCGCCGAGTCACGCATCGGTGAGCCTCCGGTAGAGGGCCTTCGAGAGGGTACCCGCACCCGCCTCCGCTCTCAGCTCGTCTCGTCCCAGGTCGCCGAGCACGCGTCCGCCCCGAAGTAGGATCACGCGCTCCGCCACCTCCTCGACATCCTCGAGGATGTGGCTGGAGAAGAGCACCGTGCGACCTTCCTCCGCCGCCGTACACTCGCTGATGAGCCGGAGGATGTCGCCGCGCATCACGGGGTCGATTCCCGAGGTCGGCTCGTCCAGGAGGAGGATCGGAGGGCGAAAGCTCTCGGCGGCCACCAGGGAGAGCTTCACCTGCATCCCCTTGGAGAGGTTGGCGAGCTTCGTGTCGGCAGGGAGATCGAGGCGGGTACGCAGCTCGTCGGCGTACGCCGGGTCCCAGGTGGGGTAGAAGGACGCGAGCAGCTCCAGGTGCTCGGCGACCGTGATCCACCCGAACCCGAGGAGGCGCTCCGGAAGCACGCCGACGCGGGCCCTCACCCGAGGTCCGACGTCGCGCACCTCGCGACCCTCCACGGTTGCGCTGCCGGCGTATCGCGGCACGAGGCCCGCCACCGCTCGAAGGGTCGTGCTCTTCCCGGCGCCGTTGGGGCCCACCAGAGCGACGCGTTCCCCTGCCGAGATCGTCAACGTCAGAGGGCCCAGGATGAAGTGCGGATACCGCACGCTCAACTCTCTCAGCTCCACCGCTGCTCGTTCCGCCATCAGACCATCAGGGCGCGCACCACGCCCAGCCCCGTTCCCAAGGTCCAGACGCCGAAGGCGGCGAGCGCTGCCCGCCACCAGCCTCGATGTGCGGCGCGCGCGAAGATCACCGTCAGGAACACGAACCACGCACAGTAGAAGGGTGTCACACCCCGGGCGACGGCACCCAGTGCCGAGGACGGGTCGGAAACCAGGACGTCCAGACCCGTCGGCAGGATCAGGTCCGCCGGTTGGCGCACAGCCCCCAGTCCACGCATCCAGAGGAGGGCGGTGATCCATGCGCCCTGAAGCCCCAGGATCACCTGTCCGTAGATGACCGCGCTCGCCATCGTGCGATAGCGGACCTGCACCCCGGTGAGGACCATGACCGACCAGGCCACGCCTCCGAGAGCGACGCCCTTCAGCAGGGCGGCAAGGGGGGAGAGGGCGGCCATGGCCCACAGGCTCGTGACGGCGGCCAGGAGCATCTCGGGACGGGCGGCGTAGGCCGCTCGTACCAGGGGCACCGTGCCGGCCACCGTGCCCGCCACGACGAAGGCGGTCATCAACGTCGGCGCGAGGATCGGCGCCCGGGTGCGGATGAGCTCGGGCGTCGGGAAGAGGAGTCCCACCCTCGGGAACGGGACGCGCATGGGTCGCGCGCCGTCCGTCTCGGCGTCGTCGGGGGGCGCACGGTGCATCGTCGATGTCATGGCCTCCTCCTTGGAGTTGGGCTGGTGAGCGCGGCCAGGTGTGCGAGCCGTTCCGGCGAGGACATCCCCACGTGCACCTCCACCACGGCACCGGAGGAGTCCAACACCACGGCCATAGGCACCGCCGCGACCCGCAGGCTGCGAGCCACAGCGCCGGTGCGGTCCGTCATCCAATGTCCGGGAAAGGCTCTCGTCAGGGCTCGGGCGTCCTGGACGTCGGTGCCCGGAGCCAAGACGATCCACGGCGCAGGCCTGCCCGGGTCCGCGGCAAGGAGTTGGGACCAGGCACGCAACTCCGCCCTGCAGAACGCGCATCCCTCGCTGACGTAAAGCACGACCGCCGAACGTTCCGGCAACCGCACCGGGCGGCCGTCGGGCCCCACGCCCGTGAGGGAGCCCGGACGGAATGGGGTCGGGGGCCCGGACAGGATCGTCCGCTGATGTCGAAGGAGAACCGCCGTCCCCACTCCTCCGCCACCGAACATGAGCACGAGGGACAGCACCGCCATCCACCTGCGCATGGCGGGCCGCGCTCCTTCCCGGTACGGCGGGGAGGGCCGAAGCCCTCCCCGCCGCCGGACGGCTAGGTCGTCGCGACGATGTAGCATATCGCGATGCAGGTCGCGGCTGCTTCGGGGTTCTCGCTGATCATCACCAGGAGGGCCGCAGGCGTGGCACTGACCGCCAGCAGCGTGAGCGCCGCCACGCAGGAAATGCACAGCAGCTTCTCCGCCAACCCCGCACCGACGAGAGCGGCGATGCCCATCGGTGTACCCGCCACGGGCATGAACCCGGACGCCGCAGCGAGCGCCACCCCCAGCAGGAGGAGGGCGACCGGGATCGCACGGGCGCTCATTTCAACCCCAATGCGACCGCGCACGCCCCACCGCAGATCCCCACCCACTTCCACGAACCCATGGTGCTCAGGGCCGCCATCCACGTGTCCGTGAGCAACATGCCGATGCCGGCTCCGACGCAGGTGCCACAGATCAGCATCGCGGTCAGGCTGACGGGACCCGACCCCGAGAGGGTCGCCAGCACCCCGCCGTCCGTCACAGGAGCCGCGTTCGCGCTCATGACGACCATCGTCGTCAGCCCGAGCGCAAGGGCCCACCGCTTCGCTCGTGTGTGTCTCATGCTCTTCCTCCCCTTCTTCGCGAGACGTTGGATGGAGTCGCCTCCGCCTTCGCGCGAGGCGACCTGGGAACCAGCGCCTCTCCCTGCCAGTAGCGGCGGAGGCGCCCCACCGGAATCCGGTAGGGGCCCACCTCCGGGTCGAGGACGAGGACGGCACGTCCGGTGTCCGGGACGACGGTGACGAAATGACCTCGGTCCACCCAGGCGATGACCGGTGAGGACAGGCTTTCCATGGCGGCGGGGACGAGCCTGCGGAGATCGTTGGGCACGCCCAGGAGGCGTGCCGCCCGGGCGAGCCCGCCGAAGGTGGTGCCTCCTGCACCGGTTCCGGCGAGCAGCCCGATGGAGTCCACAGGCGGAGGGTCCCCGCCCAGCGTGACGAGAAGGGTGGCCAGCGCAGCTGGCCCGCAGTCGGAGAAGCCCGACTGGAGAACCGCGCCGGGGAACGAGATGAAGGCTCCGCCCCGGGCTCGGATGACCGCACGATACGCCCACCGACTCGGCAGCCCGGGATCCCCGGAGGCCGGCCCCAGGACACCCACGGCCGCGATGGCGGCCAACAGGGTGCCCAGGGCCAAAGCCCTCGGGGAGGGTCGGGCGGCCGCGGGGCGGCCACCTCGAGCCGGGTTGCTCAGCGGGAGAACGCGCATACGACGAGTGTGCTCGCCAAAGCGGGATCCGGGAATGCGTAGATGGGACTTCCTTCGGGGCCGGGGCCGGAACGGCCTTCCTCAGCGCGTCAGGGCGCCTCGCAGGCTGCCGGAGACCAGCGCGGCGACGTTGCCCAGGACCCGGGGAAGCGCGAGGCCGCCGGGCGAGGCGAGGTACCGGGGCTCCCACCGTGGGTCGAACTTGGCCTTGTAGGCCCGCAGCCCCTGGAAGTTGTAGAAGTGCTCGCCGTACCTGAACAGCGCGGCGCCCAACCTCGCCCACAGGGGCGCCAGGGGCCCGCCTTCCAGGCCGGACAGGGGAGCCGTGCCCAGGCTGAAGCGCCCGTACCCGTGCTCCTGCCCCCACAGGATCATCTTCGTGAAGAGGTATTCCATGGAGTCGGCCGGCGCCTTCCCGGGATGGTAGCGCATGAGATCGACGCTGAGCTCCTCGCCCTCCGCGCTCGACCACACGTTGGCGAAAGCGACGATCTCTCCCTCCACCCGGATCACTGCCGCCGGAAAGCGCTCCACGTAGCGCTCCGTGAAGAAGCCCAGGGAGAAGCCCTTCTCGCGCGTGTTCTTTCCCGCCAGCCACGAGTCGGAGATCTCGCGGAGTCGCCCGATGGCTTCCCGGGTGCCGGCCGGCGGGAGCACCTCGAACACGCCCCCGCTCCGCTCCACGCGGCGCAACGTCTGCCGCAGCCCGGAGCGCCGGCGTCCCTCCAGGCTGAACGTCTCCGTGTCCACCACGGCCTCCTCCCCCAGCTTCACGAGCGTGAGGCCCGCGTCCACGTACAGGGGGAGGAACTCCGGGCGTACCTGGTAGAAGACCGGCCACCCTCCGTGACGCATGGCCCGCGTGCGCAGCTCCCAGACCAGCTCGGGGAAGTCCTCCGGGTCACCGACGGGGTCGCCCATGGCCACCCAGCTCCGGGCCTCCACCCCGAACATGAGGAAGGACCGCCCGCTCTCCGACAGCACGAAGCTCTTGTCCCCGAGAAACGCGAGGTGCGCGTAGCTGCGTGCGCTCCGGGCCACGATCTCCGCCACCGCCTCCGGAGGCTCCGCCGGTGCCACGGCCTCCTCGGGCTCCGGCGGGCGGATGAGCCGCGCGATGGCGAACACCAGCAGCACGCCGGCGGCGCCCACCGACCCGCGCAGGAAGCGGGGAGCGTCACCGTGCAGAGCGAAGCGCCACCAGAGGTCCCCGGAGTATGCCACGTCCCTGTATGCGAAGAACCCGAGCCACGCCGTGGCCAGGAGCACGGCCACGACCCCGAAGACCCACTCCTGGGAAACCGGCTCCGCCAGCAGGGCCGAGCGCCGGAAGAACTCCTTGCGGGTGGGCGCCAGCGCCAACAGCGCCAGCAGGAGCACGAGCGCGGTCAGCAGGCCGCCGGTGCGCATGGCCGACAGCACGGCGCCGACGCCGAGGAGCGCGAGGGTGGCGTGGAAGGCTCCGTCGAGGCGGCGGGCCAGCCCCCACGCGAGGATGAGCAGGGACGCCCCCACCAGGCTGCTCAGGAAGTGCGACGCCTCCAGGAGCGCCAGCGGAGGGGTGGAGCCCAGCCACGCCATACGTCCCCTGGACGGGATGGCGCCCGTGGCCAGCAGGAGGCCGCCCGCGACGAAGACCAACCCCGAGAGCACGAGGGGGGTGGCGCTGGACGCCCCCGAGCCCACCGCAGAGAGCGCTCGGTGCACCGCCTGCCTGCGCTGCCGGAACTCGTACACCCCGAGGGACACCGCGGCGAGCGCCAGAGGCATGAGATAGTAGACGGCACGGTAGGCCACCAGAGAGGCGATGAGAGCGCCGCGCGCGGGGTGCTGGGGGAGAGATGCGAGGAGAACGACCTCGAAGACGCCGAGTCCGCCGGGGACGTGGCTCGCGAGCCCGATGATCTGTGCCAGCAGGAACGTCCCCAGGAAGCTGGCGAAGCCTATGTCGAGTCTGGAGGGCAGGAGCATGTACAGGACCGCCGCCGCGAATATCCAGTCCGCCGAGGCCACGAGGATCTGTCGCACCCCGGTGCCGAAGGACGGAATCCCCAGCGTCCAACGCCCTATGCGAATGCCCGTCCGCCCGACCTTGCACCACACCAGATAGGCCACGGCCAGCGCCGTGAAGATCGCCCCCAGAGGTCGGGCGGTTGCGCCGAGGCCGTGAACGAACGATGGCAGAGTGGGCGCCTCGACGAGGAAGGCGACGCCTCCCAGGGCCAGCAGCCCGATCCAGAAGGTGCTGGAGTAGAACGCGACGATCCGGGCGATGTCCGGTGCCTCGACACCCCAGGAGGAGTAGAGTCTGTAGCGCGGGGAGATTCCCGTGACCAGCGGAAAGCCCAGTGCCTGGCTGAACGCGTAGCCCAGGAACGACGCGAAGGCCACACGCCGATAGGGCACCTGCACGCGGGCGTGTCGGACTGCCAGCCAGTCGTAGCCGGTGAGGGCGACGTAGCTGAGCAGCGTGAACCCCGCCCCCTCCAGGATCCGCGACATGGGCAGCGTTCTTGTCGCGTGCCATATCTGGAGGAAGGTGTATCCGCGGAGCTCCCGGTGGAGCAGGAAGAGCGCCACCGCGAGAACGACGGCAGCCACCAGGGGCGTGCCCACGCGGCGGAGTGAAGCGCGGCTCATCCTTGAATGTGTCGAGAACCTCGCGGATGCTGAAGCCTGCGGATGCTCGCGATGCCCGCGGCGGGCCCAAGCGCGAGGAGCGGGAAGGCCCAGGGCCATCCGAAAGCGTCCACGAGATGGGGGATCCCCTGGATCGTGACCATGGTCAGGAGGAACCCCATGGAGGTCTGTAGAGTGAGCGCGGTGCCCACGCCGTCGGTGGGAGCCACCTCGGTGACCAACGCGCTGAACTGCGCCGAATCCGCCACCACGAAGAAACCCCACACCCAGGTGGCTACGGCCAGCACCCAGAAGGGTGCGTGGAAGAGGAGGCCCACGCCCAGGGAGCACACACCGCTGGCCGTCATCGCGCCCTTCACCACCCGGTGCCGGCCGATGCGGTCCGCGGCCACCCCACCCCACACGCAGCCCACGCCCCCTGCCGCGATGGCACCGAACGCCACCGCCTCCACCACCCCCGCCGAGGGCCCCCGCCCCGCCGCCGACGCCAGCAGGAAAGCCGGCACCCACGTCCACATGGCGTACAGCTCCCACATGTGGCCGAGATATCCCCCGGTGGCGAGCATGGTCTCCCGATGCCGGAGGATCCGCGTGACGAGCCCCCAGGAAAAGGGGCGCCGGCCGAAGGGGTAGGGGCCGTCACGGTATGCGGCCAGGACGAGGAGCCCCGCCGTCGCCCCGGCCAGCGACGCGCCGCCCACCACCGGCGCGATGCCCGGGCCACCAATGGCCTTGAGCAGATAGGGCATGGCCTTCCCCACCGTGAGCGCCCCCACCACCGTGCCGATGGCCAGGCCCCGGGCGCTGCGGAACCAGGTGGCGATCATCTTCATGCCCGGGGGATAGACGCCCGCCAGGAAGAAGCCGGTGAAGAAGCGCCCCACCAGCGCGAGGCCGTACCCCGGCACGACGATGAGGGCCGCATTGGCCAGGGCGGCCAGCACCGCGCACGCGGGGAAGTAGAACCTGGACGGCACGATGTCGGCGAGGTTGAGGAGGGCGGCGGTGGCCGTTCCAGTCACGAAGCCCAGCTGCACCACCGTGGTGAGCCATCCCACCTCGTCCGACGTAAGGGCCCAGCGTACGCGCAGCTCCGGCGCCACCGCGCTGGCGGTGAACCAGGCGGACATGCCGAAGAGGAGCCCCAGGGACACCAGAGCGAGGATCCACCAGCGACGGGGGTCCTGGTCGAAGGGCTCCGCGCCGGCCCGTGACGGGGGGCGCGCCACTATCGGACGAGCTGCCTCAGGACGAACCACACGTTCGCCGGACGCTCCGCCAGCCGCCGCATGTACCACGGGAACCAGTGGCTCCCGTACGAGACGAGCACCCGCAACGTATAGCCGCTGCGCACCAGGCGCTCCTGCTCGGCGGTACGGATGCCGTACAGCATGGCGATCTCGTACGCGTCCTTGGCGAGCCCCAGCTCGTGAGCCATGCGGTTCGCCTCCCCCACCATGCGGGAGTCGTGCGTCCCGATCACCGGCCGCCCCGCCCTGCCCTCCTTGCGGGCCCGCATGAGCATCGACGTGAGCCGGATGTAGTTCTGGTCCACGTCGGCCTTGCGTGGGAAGGCCACGTCCGGCGGCTCCTTGTAGGCCCCCTTCACCAGACGGATGGCGGGGTGCAGCGGAAGCAGCTTCTCCAGGTCGGCCTTGGTACGCTGGAGGTACGCCTGGAGGCAGACGCCGACGTTCTGGTGATCCTCCCGCACCGCGCGGAAGATCTCCAACGTCCGGTCCACGCAGGCGGAGGACTCCATGTCCAGCCACACCAGCGCTCCCGGATCGCATCCCCGCACCAGGCGGTCCAGGCGATGGCGGGTGGCGGCAAGGTCCTGGTCAAGGCCGAGCTGCGTGAGCTTCACCGAGATCTCGGTGTCGAGACCCGCCTCCCGGATGGTCTCCATGGCCGCCAGGTAGTGCTCGGCCACCGCGTCGGCGTCCGCCGGCGTGGCGACGTTCTCGCCCAGGAGCGTGACGGTGGTGGCGGTGCCCTCGCCCTGGAGCCGGCGCGCCTCGGCCAGGGCATCCTCCAGGCGCTCGCCGGGCAGGAAGCGCCGGGTGGCGCGCTGGACGAAGCGGGCGCGCGGCAGACGCTCCGACAGGTACGGGTTCGACGAAGCCCACAGGAGGGCGTTGCGGAGCATGGCTTCCCATCCGGGTAGTCGGGAAAGTGCTGACAACCTATGGCACTGAGTCCCGGCTGGGGAGGCCGGTCAGCCCGCGGGATACCTCGCCTGGATTCTCGGGATGGGCAGGCCCGGTGCGCTCTGCCGCCCGGTCAGCCGTCTCTTTCGGGCCACTTCACCGCGCCCGGGCGCCTCGACTAGTCCACCGCGAACGTGATGGGGAAGGACACCCAGACGGGGACCTTCACGTCCCTGTTCAGGGCCGGAGCGAACCGCATGGCGCGGCCGACCTTCAGGGCCGCCTCGTCCAGGGCCGGGTGCCCCGAGCTCTTGTCGATGCGGACATTCTGAACCTGGCCCTGGGCATCGATGAAGAAGTAGACCTTCACCGTCCCGCCGATGCCCGCGTCGCGGAGGAGCGGAGGGTAGTCGCGCTGCAGGGCCGTCCTGATCTCGTCGCGGTTCAGGATCCTGGGCGCCACCGTGAAGGGCGTGAACGTCGGCGCGCTCTGCAGCCCCACGTCGGGTGCGGTCACCGTGCTCTGCTCCTGGGTGCTCTGCTTCTTCATGTTCACGCCCATCACGTTCATGGTGCACGCGGCTACCACGAGCACCGCCGCCACCATCGCCTGCAAGACGAGCCGCTTCCTTGCTGCGCGTACGTTGAGCATCTCTCTGATCCTCCTCTCGAGGGACGAGACCCGCTCTCCGAAGCCCGCCCCCAGGGGCACGGTGCCGAGGCTCCGGCTTCCCACCTCGAAGAGCAGACGTGCGTATCGGTTCCGGCTCGCGGAGTGCTTCGCGAGCACGCGGGCATCGCAGTCGGTCTCCACGGCATCCCGAATCCGGAAGAGAGCCCACCAGCCCGGCAGGTTCCACGGGAGGGCCGCGGCGAAGGCGAAGGCGGCGGCCAACAGCCGGGGATCGCCCCGGCGCCGGTGTTCCAACTCGTGCGCCAGGATCAGCGCACGCTCCTCCGCCGGCAGCTCCAGCACCCAGGGCGGAAGCACGATTTCGGGATGGCGCACCCCGATGACCGCGGGCCCGAAGCCTCTCGAGAGGAGGACCCGGACCCCGTCCACCAGGGCGGGTGTCCAGGACCGTCGCCGCTTGCGGACGCGTGAAACCCCGCCGGCAAGGACCGCCACCAGGGTTACGGTCGCCAGCGCCCAGGCACCGACCATCACGCCCTCCACGGCCCGGACGGGCCCCGTGGTGGCGGCGACGGACAGGCCGTGCAGGGCCGCATCCCAGATGGGAACCGCGGGGCCGAAGACCACGTCGGGACTCGCCATGCGCGGCAGGACCCTTCTGAGGGTGGCGTCCAGCACCGCGAGGAGCGGTCCAGCCACCATGGCAACGCTCCATAGCCACCGCCGACGAGCCCGCGCCAGGCGCTCGAGGAGGTGGGCAGCGGCTGCCAGAAGAACGCCCACGAGGGTGATCGACGCGATCCAGATGCCGAGCATTCCGGGCCCTCCTACGATAATCTTCGTAGAGTCTACCGCCGGACGCCCCCAGGTGTCAACTATCTCTCTAGTCGTGCTGCCCTGCCCCGCCTCCTTCCTCCCCGTCGCCCGCCCCGGGGACTCCCGTGTCGTACCTACCTACGCGCTCCCCCCTCACCCGTGACGCACCGGACGTCCTGCCTCCCGGCTCCGTGAGTCCTCGACCCTTCTCCCGCGGACCCGGCAAGTTGGTGGCACGATGTCTCTCGATCTGCCCGCGCACGTCGTCCCCTTCCGGGCCCTGGTGATATCGGTGGCGGCCCTGGTCGTCCCCGTTCTGGGTGCGCTCCTGTTCCCCGAACGGCTGGGCGAATACGGTGCGCTCCTCTGGCTCACCATGGTGATACCGGCGTTCCTCCTCGCCTACCACCGGGGATGGAGAGGTGCGGCCACCGCACTGGCGGCCGGCATGGCGACGCTGTCGGTGACGCAGGCGGTGGTGCTGTGGCTGCGAGCGCCCGTGCCCGGCATCCTCCTGGGCGTGGTGGCGGCGTATGTGCTCATCGTCCTGGGCATCGCTTGGCTGGCGGAAGCCCTGCATCAGCAGCGCGCGGTGGTCGAGGACATGGCCTTCACGGATCTGCTCACGGGGCTCCCCAACCGGCGCCAGGCTCGTCTCTTCCTGGAGAACGAGTTCGCGGCGGCCCAGCGGGGCCGCACGCTTTCGGCGGTCATCTTCGACCTGGACCACTTCAAGGAGTACAACGACCAGCACGGCCACCCCGCCGGAGACGATGCGCTCCGGGCCTTCGCCGACATCCTGGGAAGGACCACCCGGCGCGCGGACTTGTCCGCTCGCTTCGGGGGGGAGGAGTTCCTCTCCGTGCTCACCGCCAGCGACGCGGAAGGGGCGGTCGTCTTCGCCGATCGGATCCGCATGGCCCTCGAAGCCGCCCACCTGGACCGCGGGAGTCTCACCGTCAGCGCGGGAGCGGCCTCGTACCACCCCGGCATGCGCTCCCCGGACGATCTCCTCGCGGCCGCCGATGACGCCCTGTATCAGGCAAAGCGGGGAGGGCGCAACTGCGTGCGCCTGGTCGGGTCCGCCATGACCGGTGCGATGACCGGACGGCGGGCGGGGCTCCAACCACCCGGTCGGTGAGGCCGGCCCGCCGGCCGAGCAGCGGCGACGGCGGGGAAAGCCCCGGGCCCCGGGCCGGTCAGAACGCGAGAACCAGACCGAGGTCCAGGACCGCGTACCTCATGCGCA
>Ga0315535_1000205_pt1 | contig 40700 bp, 45 predicted proteins | sample SalMarSW160220MG_2_FD_203092 | JGI IMG/M metagenome (GOLD analysis project Ga0315535, IMG submission 203092) | Salt marsh sediment microbial communities from the Plum Island Ecosystem LTER, Massachusetts, United States - Salt Marsh Sediment SW1602-20 ... | reverse complement strand
GTCAGTTATCTCTCGCGGCAGATGACCCTGCTGCCGGGCACCCTCATTCTCACCGGCACCCCGGCCGGTACCGGATCGCAGTGCACACCGCCGGCCTTTCTCAAGCCGAACGACCGGATGGAAGTGGAGATTCCCGGTATCGGAGTGCTCTCAAACCCGGTCGTAGCGGAAAAGCCTCGAGCGGAATAATCTCCTATTTCTTTTTCCGCGCTTCACGAAGCTCTTCTTTATAAAATTTATTGTAATAGGCACATCCGACCCTTGCCTGCGAACCCAGAAGTGTGCTGCAGCCATTGCAGACTGTACAGAAATCAATCCGATCAATTTCTCCGGCCAGGGCCTTCCTGGGAAACAGCGGATCGGCCAAGGACTGCCGGCCGACTCCCACCATATCCACGTGGCCGTCCTGAATATTTTTCGCAGCCCAGTACAGCAGGCTCTTTTTCTCCGGCACATCTCCGGACAGTCTATTTTCACCGTTTCTCAAATAGCTGTATGCCGAACCGATCAGGGGCACCTTGACAGCGTCTCGAACCGCTTCGGCCCAGCCGAACTGCCGGTACACGCCCATGGGATAATTATGAGTGGGCCGGGTAATTTCGCCGGTCATGACCGGTATGCCGCTGGACACATTGATAAAATCAAATCCGGCATCTTCGATCAAGCGGCATAATGCCAGCGGCTCCCGAAGATCTTCTGCCACCTCATCCGGGCCGGCGGTTCCAAAACCACCTCGAATCCCTTCATACATTGATATCCTGGTGCCGAATATGAAGTTGTCGTCTTTTATGGCGGATTTCATCATACCGGCCGTTTCTCTGAAAAAGCGGGTCCTGTTTTCGAAGCTTCCCCCGAAGCGGCCATTCTTGGTGTTGGCCGGGCGAAGCAGCTGGCCCCCTAAATATCCATGGCAATTCTTGAAATCGATTCCGTCCGCGCCTGCCTCATGGGCAATAAGCGCGGCCCTGACCAACTGCCCCTGAATCTCTGCGATATCGTCGTCCGTAAGGATACGAACGGTGGAATCGGTTGTCGGCGTATAGGCAGGGTAATACGAGACCACATCCGAAAAGCTGCCGCTGATGATCCCTGAATGGTTGATTTGAAAAATCACCAGCGAATCCGGATTGATTTTCTTGATTTCCTCGACCAGTTCGGCAAGGGATCCTCTATTCTTCTCTTCTATGACCAGCTGGTTCCTGCGCGCCCGGCTGCGCGGTGAAATGGTAAGGGACTCGACCATGATCATGCCGGCGCGGCCTTCGGCCAGTTGCCGATATCGCTTGCGGGTCAAATCGGACGGATTGCCGTTTTTATCTGCGTCGTTGCACTCCATCGGCTGCGTCACGAGTCGATTGGGAGCGGTCCGGTTGCCGATTTTCATAGGGTTTGAAAGTACACTCAGGTCCATGCAAAACCTCCTGTTTGTTGATGTCTAAACCGAAAAACCAAAGAAAAAGCTATAGTATGCGGAGGTGAAATCCGCCGTCCACATTGAACACCTCTCCGGTGGAAAATAGAAAGGAATCCCGCGCAATGGCCGCAACCGCGCGGCCGATATCATCGGGGACCCCCCACCGTCTGATCGGCGTCAGGCCTTGGGCAATAAGTTCGTCGTAGTGTTCTTTCACCCCGGCGGTCATGTCGGTTTCGATGATGCCCGGCCTCACCTCGTAAACGCCGATACCGTATTCAGCCAGCCTGGCGGCATAAAGCGCGGTCATCATGGATACACCGGCCTTGGAAACGCAGTACTCGCCTCTTGAAGGTGATGCGGTATAGGCGCTCATAGAAGAAACATTGATTATTTTCGGATGGATCTTTGGATCCGTCCGCTTCTGGTCGATCATCCAGTTCGCAATGTTTTGGGTCAAAAAATAAGGCCCTTTCAAGTTGATGTTGATGAGCCGGTCAAAACTCTCTTCGGAAGCAACCAGTATATCCTCGCGAACCGTCGGGGCGACCCCGGCGTTATTTACCAGGATATCGAGCCTGCCGCACCTTTCCCGTATCTGTGAAACAAGCTTCTCGCGGTCCCTGCGATTGGAAATGTCCCCCTGGATATACAGGCAGTCTTCTCTCAGGGCGTTCACGTCGTCAAGGGCCTGCACGGCGGCATCGACGGGCGAAGTTGAATTCAGAACAATCCGGAAGCCTTCCCGGGCGAGCTGCCTGGCGATACCCAGTCCTATCCCCCGCCGGGACCCGGTAATCAGCGCAACTTCTTCCCTCGATTTTTCAGCATTCTCATCCACACACATTTTCCTCCGCAAAATTTGTTGCTAATCCATCTTAATGACAACCTTGATAGCGTCGGTCTTTTCATCCATCAACAGCTCAAATCCTTCCTGGAGGGAATCCAAAGGCAACACATGCGAAATGAGTCTTCCCGGCTGAACCCGCTTTTTTTCCATCAATTTCAAGGCAGCTTGGAAATCCCGGCAATACCCCTGAGACCCTACCAGCGAAATCTCCTTCTGGATAAACAAATTGGGTGCCAGCGTGATTTTCGGTTCTTCAAAGATCCCGAGCAGGACCGCAGTGCCGCCTTTTTTGAGCACATCCAAAGACTGCTGCAGTGTTTTCTGGAGGCCGACCGCTTCAAAAGAAAAATCGGTTCCCAGCCCGGATGTTTGGGCCAGTATACCGGCAACAGCATCTTCCTGCAGGTTGTCAAACACGTGTATTGCGCCGAGCGCCGTCGCAAGTGCCAATCGGTCCGCCCGGGCACCCGCCAGGAAGGTGTCCCCGGGACCCAAATTATCGACGAGCATCAAGACAAACAGCCCGATAGCCCCGTCGCCGAATATCGTCACCGTGTTACCGAAACGAATGCCGGCTTTGTTGACGGCGTGAACAGCAACCGAAAGCGGCTCCACCAGCGCCCCTTCTTCATAGGTAGCATTTGCGGGCAGAGGGTATAGCCGGCTCTCATCGCAGATAAAATACGGTGCAAATCCGCCCTGTCCCCTGCGATATTGAAAACTGATATTACTGCAGAGATTATAGCGGCCCGAAAGACAGAATTCACACTTGCCGCAAGCAATAACCGGCTCCACCACCACCCGATCGCCTTCCCTGAACCGGGACACCTGCCCGCCGACGCGTTCCACCCTGCCGGCAAGTTCGTGGCCGACAGCGGCGGGGAGCGGCGCCGAGGGATGCCTGCCCTTGAAAATGTGCAAATCACTGCCGCAGATCGCTGCCGCCTTCATCCGAATCAAAACGTCATGATCGTGAAGTTGACCCAGCACCTGTTCGCGGAATTCCACCTTGCCGGGCGCCGCCACCACTGCCATGGGAAATGTCTTATTCATACGGCCTTCCAAGGAATTAATTTTGAGCCAACTGTTCGCCCAGTAAGGCATCGAGACGTCTCCCGAAGCACGCTCAGGGAGGAAGCCCCTTCTGAAGTGACTGGTGAGAGGGCACCGTCTTTTCGTGACGTATCTCTGGGGGAAGCCGCAGCCATCCCGAAGGGTGGAATGTGGAGGGGGCAAAACTCCCCCGGAGATACGTCACAGAAAAGCCCAGCCCGGAGCCTCGGAACGGAAGAAATGGCTTCCTCCCTGAGCAGCCTGCTGGTTTCAGCCGCGCTGAGCCCGGCGGCCGGGACGCTGCTGCCGCCGATGACGATCACGTCATACCTCTCGGTCATATCGCGTTTCCCGTGCAATTTCGACTATCCGGCGGCTGGCATTGGCGTAAACGATCTTTTCATCGCGGAATGCCGGCATTTCTATGGGCGCCAGCCCAGGGTGAAATGTCATCAATACCTTTAGGGGAGATTTCACATCATCGGATACCAGGCCGTGCTGAGCACCGGGTACAACGAGAATTATGTGCCCCGGTTTAACGTCGCAGACCCGCTGATCCAGCACCATTTTCCCGAAACCAGCCAATATCAGATAGGTTTCTATGGTTTCCCCATGGACGTGTACCGGTGAATCGATGATATCGAGTGCCGCTACGGAGGCGCAAGGAACCTTGTGTTTTTTCCCTTTTTCATCCTCAAACTCACGAATTTCATCGATCAGAAACCCTTTTACGCCGCAGACACTCATCGGACTCCCGCTGAGATCATCGGGTATCTGAGAAATCACGGCGTTTTCACGCTCGCTGCTCCCCCGGCGGCAAAAGCCGATCGTCCGTGATTTTTTGTTGAAAAATTTCACATCAAATTCTTTTTGCAATTGTTAAAACCTCTCTCCTTCTATCTTCTCAGGCGCCGCTTTACGTCCTCCAGACGTTCTTCAAGCCCTCCCTCGCCGGGCAGCATCCGTCGAACCCCGAAAAAGGGAAGATCATTCATCCGGCGCTCGCCGGCCAGTTTTTGGAGTTCTTCGATAAAAACGCCGGAGCCCTCTTTCTCAGAGGTGTCGCGATCAATTCCCAGCATAGTTCCCTTCCCCTTGGTGACTTCAACCCCACAGGAAGGGCTCGGATTCATACCGATAATTCCCAGGATCTCGTAACCGTCTGCGAGGTAGGCTTCCGTCTGGTCCATAACGGTCAGGGCGGTTTGACGAAAACAGGCCCGCATATCGGCCTCAGACATTTCGCCGTAAAGCCCTTTCTCCAGGCCCAGGCAGAGAAATTCCGGACAGGGCATCTGGATGATGCCGACGCCGCTTTCCAGCAGCGTCTGAATCAGCGGGATGGTCGCCCCCTCAAACGCTGACCCTCCTGGAAAACGGGTATTGGTATTCAGGAAACAATGGGCGAGGAAGACGATCCGGCGACCGCGCCGGTCTGTTAAAAACAGGTACCCGAGCTTATATGCATCCGTAAAAGGACCTTCATAACTCAAGTCGCCGGTGGCCCAGATGGCAATAAAAAAAGGCAGCTTGCCCAGGGCGATGTTTTCAAGCGTTTGCGCGCTGCACCTGAGTACCATGTCCGCTTCGGCAGAATCGCAGGATTCAATGGCGCCCTCTGAAACCCGCCAGAAAACTGTTTGATCGCCGACCTCCCATCGAATGGTGCGCTGCCAATCCCGGGCGGTTTGCATGCGAGCTCTTTTTCGTAATTGATCGAGAAGCTGAGCCACTGAATCGTCTGTTATCATGGGTTTCTCCTTCATTTCATTCTCAGGTCGAGACCTGCTCCCTTGGGCGCCGGGTTGGCTAAGCGCGCGTAGAGCGTCAGGATGCCCTCCGTCACTCGCCCTTTTGGACGAACCCAGGCATTCATGCGATTATCCAGTTCTGCTTTTCCGATATTGATATTCAGTGTCCGCCCGGGAATGTCGATTTCGATCAGATCGCCGTCTTTAACGACGGCCAGCGGTCCCCCTTCCGCGGCCTCCGGAAAAACCTGGCAGATAAAAGGTCCCCGGGCAAAACCGGAAATTTTTCCATCCGTCACCAGCGCGCATTTGGTCTCCAGCCCGAGCGCCTTCATGTACCCGATGACTTTAAAAACCTCCGTCAGGCCGGGGCCACCTCTGGGACCCTCGTACCGGACTATGACGACATCGCCCGGTGCGATCCGCCCCTCCTGCAGGCCCGTGAGAGCCGCTTCCTGGCTGTCAAAGACCTTGGCCGGGCCTTTGTGCTGCATCATTTCAGGCGCAATGACGGTGGGTCTGACCACGGCCGAATCGGCCAGGTTTCCCCGTAAGACCACAAGGCCCTCTTTGGCGACCGGATCTTTAAAATCCCGAATGACCGCCGACGGAGAAGCGCTGATTTGCTCAAGGTTTTCTCCGACTGTTTTTCCGGTGACCGTCAGCGCCTCCCCATCCAGCAGGGAAGCGATCTGTTTCATCACGGCCTGGACACCGCCGGCCTCTTCAAAATCGCGCATCGTATAGGGGCCGCCTGGCCGCACGGCAGCCAGACATGGCGTTTCCCGCCCCAGAGATTCTATCAGATCCAGGTTTATGCGGTCTTCGAGTCCCAATTCGTAGGCGATCGCCAGAAGATGGACCACCGCATTCGTGGAACCGCCGATCGCATGAAGGACGCGGATTGCGTTCATGAGACCCTGGACATTGATTATATCGGTCGCCTTCACATTTTTCTCGTACAGATCGACGATCCGCCTCCCTGATTCCTTGGCGATCCACAAGCGCTTGGCGGAAACCGCCAGCGCCGTGCCGCCGTCCGGGAGAGCCATGCCCAGGGCCTCGCACAGGCACTGCATGGTGTTTGCGGTCCCGAGGAGCGCACAGGAACCGGCTCCTGGACAGGCATGGTCCTCGAGGGCCTGGAGTTCTTCCGGCGAGACCCTTGGATTTCCGACACCGTATGCCCAGCATTCGGCATCGACATTGGTGGTGTCCAGATCCTCCCCCTGATAACGGCCCGAGTCCATCGGGCCGCCAGGGACAATAATCGTGGGGATACCCAGCCGGGCAGCCGCCAGCAGGTGTCCGGGGACGTTTTTGTCGCAGGACGAAATCATAACGAGTGCGTCGAACATATGAATCTGCGTGGAGGCTTCTAGTTCGGCAGCGATAATATCCCGGGTGGGAGTGTCATAGCGGATCCCGTGACGACCCACGGCCATGGGACACATGGCAAAGCTTCCGAATTCAAAAGGGGTTCCGCCGGCCTGCCAGATGCCGGCCTTGACGGCCTCGGCAACGGACTTGAGGTGAATGTGTCCGGGGCTGGTTTCGCCCCAACTGTTGGCCACACCGATTCTTGGTCTCTTCAGATCCTCGGAAGTATACCCGACGGCTCTGACCAGGGATCTTGCGCGCGCATTTTCCGGCCGTTGCAAAAACGCCACGTTTTCACTGACTCGTCTTGTTTCTTTCACGACATGCTCACTTTCCTTTCAGCGTCCGGGTTGGCCCGGTTCGCCCGACCGGTGAAAAACGACGGGGGCGGATTGTCATCGATAAATCTCACCCTTTTTAAACGCCGCCCAGGCCGTCTCGAACCACGAATCCGTTTTGGGCAAAGGACGGCGAGGTACCCAGGTATGCCTGCTTTCTCCGCCCTTTACAGTGTTGGTTTCGAGCACTTTCGTTCGAAAGCCCGAATTCTCAGGTACGAAATTCCATTCCGACCCCAGGCGGGGATGCGCCGGGTTGCCTTCCGGGTCCAGCACCATGGCGGATCCCCTGCTGCCGGTACCGCTTTCAACCGCAAACCGCATAGCGTCAAGGTACACAACATGGGCATAGCAAAGCTGCCGGACCGTGAAAGCCTTTTTCAGGCCATCCAGCCCGTTAAAGGTGCATCCCCGGGACTCCAGGCGATGCCATTGCGCCCGGGCATCCTTGACGGCTCTGTCCAACTTGTCCAGAGAGCGGATGTGCGCGCCGGAATCGGTCATTCTGGACTGAAACGCAGCTATTTCAGCCGACCAGGACGAAGGCGCATTTTTGCATTTTCCCATCCAGAATAGAAGCGTTGCAGCAGATGCGGCCGCTTCCTTCCTGACGGATGCCATGTCAAGCGTTGTCCCACAATAGCAATTGGCAATATATTCGGCCGCGCGAAGACCGCCGACCTGCCCGGAATTGAGCGCCGTGCCGCCCGGACGGGATACCCCGTGGGATCCGTTGACTTCTCCGACCGGAAATAAATGTTTGATATTGACAGACTCCCACCACAAATTTGCCGCCAGGCCCCCGTTATTGTGCTGCGCGCATACAGCGATTTCCAGCGGCTCGGTCGAAAGATCGATATTATTCTGCCGGTATAGCGCAGCGGCCTCCGGATTCATCGCCTGCAGCCGCTCAAACGGACTGGATTGGACGGCCCTGGATCGGGTTAAATAGTCGCGGGCCTCACTACTGAGGTTCTGAACGCTGAATCCTTCCGGATCGGACCGATAATCCAAAAAAACGTGCCGCTTTTTGACAACGGTTTCAAGATAAACCAGGATATCGACGAGTGAAGAACCGCCGACTATTTTCTTGCTGTCAAAAGGCCACTGGTACCCCTTCAGGAATACAGCGCTGTTCATTTCGCCGGGAGTGGAAAAATAGGGTTTCAAGAACTCTGTTTCCGGCTCGCCGGCGCCCGGTCCCTTGCTGATAAAACGGGGAATGACCTGCATGTAAGACCCTGAAACGTTCCAGCGATATCCAGTCGAAGCCAGGCCATACTGGAATTCGGGTAGATTCCGGGCCGACGCGCCGGCCAGAAACGCCAGACCGATTCCCCCGGTATGCACTTCGGGGTAGACACTCGTCTTATAGAGTCCGCCGGGACCGCCGGTTGCGAACACGACATTCTCGGCAATGTAGACCTCGAAAATGGATGACACGTTTTCAGGGTCTTCTCCGTGGGTCTCGCCGTTCAGGATGATCGCCCCGGCGGCCCGGGTTTCCGATTCCGTCTCGATGGTGAGCAGTGAAACCGCAAGGCGGTTTTCACGGACCGGTATCCGGCGCCGCCTGACTTCCCGAATCAGGGAACGGCACATTTCCCGCGACGTATAGGGGCCGGCCGAGGTGGCCCGTTGACGGGGATCATGATCGGTCTTATAGCCGGGAAACTGCCCGAATGCATCCCTCGGGAAAGCAACGCCGAGGTTCACGAGGTTCATAAACGCCCTGGGGGACAGGCTGGCTTCGACGAGCGCCAGGTCGCCGTGCATGCCGCCTCCATGGTACAAGGCCTCGGCGACAAATTCGATCGAATCCGGTTCGGACCCGCACATCCCGAGTTTATAGTAGGTCTGCTTGTCGCTTCCGGCATTGATGGAGGTCCCCATTTGGAGACCTTCTGTTACGATCAGCACGTCCTCGACCCCGTTGCTGTTGAGCTGGACCGCCGAGTTTAATCCGGCGGCCCCGCTCCCGATGACCAAGGTGTGAACCTGATAACAATCGATCGAAAATCGTTCGCCGGAATTGGGCTGAATTGTGAGGGTGTCTTTCTTCATCATCAAGGCCTTTAACCCATAAAAAAGCTCGGGACCCAGAGGGTTAACGCCGGCACGAAAGCGACGAGCAGCAGAAACGCGACCATAACGGCCAGTAACGTCAAAAGCGGTTTTGATATGTTGCTGATCGTCGTCTTCCCGACGCTGCAGGCCACGAAGGTGCAGACCCCCACCGGCGGCGTCGAAAGGCCGATCGCCAGGTTGATGACCACCATGCACCCGAAATGGATCGGATCGATTCCCAGCTTTGCGGCGATGGGGGTCAGAATGGGAACGAAAATGATGATCGCCGGGGAGCAATCCAGAAAGGCACCGACCACCAGAAGCATTCCGTTCAAGGCCAGAATGATCAAGAAGGGACTTTTCAGGCTCTCAACGATGGCGGTCGCCAGTTTAAGTGGGATCTGTTCGCTGGCAAGCACCCAGGAGAGGCTGGAGGCTGTGGCGATAGTGATCATGACCAGCGCCGACGTATAGCAGGCCTGGACAAAGATACGGGGGATATCGGTAATTTTAATGGAATGGTAAACAAAAAGCACCAGCACGAGTGCATAGGCCACGGCGACGGCAGCCGATTCGGTTGCCGTGAAGACCCCCGAAAGGATACCGCCGATAATGATAACGGCTGTCATCAGGGCCAGAAAAGACTTGCGAAACGACACCCAGATCTTCGTGAGCGAAAAAGAATCCTCGCGCGGATAGTTGTTGATGCGGGCATAGATATAGCTGACTGCCATAAGCCCCACCCCCATCAACAGCCCGGGGATATAGCCTCCGAGAAAAAGCTTCGCAATGGAGACATTGGCCGTGATACCGTAGACCACCATGGGGATGCTGGGAGGAATGATCACGCCGATTGATCCGGCAGCGCTTTGAATGGCGACACTGAACGGCCGCGGATATCTTTTCTTGACCATGGCCGGAATCATGACCGATCCCACCGCTGCGGCATCGGCAGCGGCCGAACCTGAAATGCCGGCAAAAAACATCGCGGCAACGACCGTAATCATCGCCAGCGCACCCCGAATAAAACCCACGAGTGCGGATGCAAAATCGATGATCCGGCGGGAAATATCTCCTTCTTCCATGAGCTGACCGGCCAGTACAAAAAACGGGATGGCCATAAACGGAAAGGAGTCCGTCCCGCGCATCATGGTTTGAACAATGATGTTCAGGGGGACATCCGTAAAGAGATAGATGGAAGCCATCGAAACGATTCCCACCGCAAACGCAATCGGAACATTGATTGCGAACAGTATGATCATGCTGGCAAATAAAAAGAGGGTCATGAGAGCTCTACCGGGATAATCGTGTCATTTCCTGGTCTTCCACTATTTGCGGCAAACCGACACTCATTCTTCAGTTCGACCGGGCCGTCCGATCATCTTGAAAAACGCATCCAGGGTCTGGCGAATTACATAGTAAGCCATAATGATCCCGGACACTGGTATGGCGGCAAACACGGCATCCATGCGCAGATTCAGGCCGGCGCTGCTCATGGCGCCGGCGGAAAGCGCCGTTTCATAACCTTTGACGATGACAACCAGCACAAAAATCAGGACCAAAAGATTGGTTCCGACCTCCAGGCCGGCTGAAAATCGGGGAGGAAATTTATTGACAAAATAATCGACGCCAAAATGGAGCCTCTTTCCAAGGGCCATGGCCGCACCGAGAAAAGACAGCCACACAAACGCGTACCTGGCCAACTCCTCGGACCAGGACAGCGGCTCCTCCAGGACGTAACGGAAGAAAACCTGGAGGCATACCGAAATGAGCATGATCGCTATTAATATCACGAGAACGATATCAACTGATCTTGCCATTCGTTTTTCTATCTTCCACTTCATCAACGGCCCTCCCGGAAAATAAGGCCGACGCCGGCGAGAGGTTTTTTCACCCCTCGCCGGCGCCATCCGGTTTCCATCCATAGATGGCCGGTTTTGTTCGCACTTCGCTTGGACACCCTACCCTGGGGCGGGTCCCGGATTTCACAATTCGCCGCCTGTGGCGGGACAAGTCGTCCTCAACCTGCAAGATCAATTCGCCGGCGTATTTTCAATCGTCTTGATCCAATCCGCAGCGTAGGGATATTTCTTGATATAAGACTGCCAGACCGGCTGTACCGCCTTCTTGAACGCCGGTATATCGACATCGTCGACCACGGTCACCCCGACTTTCTTCAATTTATCCATGGCCACTGTCTCGTCTTCAAGATAAATGTATCGGCAGTACCACTTGGCCACGTCGGCCGCCCGGCGAATCTGCGTCTGGATATCTGAAGGCAGCGTATCCCAGTATTTCTTGCTCACAAAAAGGACAGATACCAGCCAGAACTGATCGGTCATGGAATATACTTTCGACACCTCCCAGTGCTTGGAAGTATAGTAAAGCACCGGGGAATTTTCACCGCCGTCGATCGTTTTTTGCTCTAAAGCAGTATACACTTCAGGCCAGGCCATCGGCGTTGCGACCCCGCCCATGGCATTGATCGCGGCGATCATGACGTCACTGGTCATTACCCGTATTTTTTTGCCTTTCAGATCAGCCGGTTTGCGAACGGGTTCGGAGCAGTAAATGCTCCGTGCACCGTCGTCCTGGTAGAAAAGACCGATCAGGCCGTATTTGGGCAATACTTCGTTTAGAATCTTTTGCCCCAGGGGACCATCCACAACCCGGTTAAGCTGCGCCCGGTTCTTAAACAGGTAGGGCAGATCGAAAATCTTCACCTCGGGGATGACCTTGGTCACAAAAGACAGGGCGCATTTGCCCATCTGGATGGTGCCCATCCGCATGCCCATGATCACGTCATCAGTGCGGCCCAGCTGTCCGTTGGGGAAGACTTTTATCTCAACCTGCCCATTCGTGTATTCCTTCACTTTCTTGGCAAAGAATTCGAACGCCCGCGGATGAGGGTGATCCGGAGAAAGCAGGCTTGCCAGTTTGATTTTATACTTGGCCTCGGCAAAGGCGGAATTTCCGGCAAAAAAGACACAAAGAATGATTGCAAGCAAAATGGTACTCAGACGGATAGGTATACTTTTTCTCATCATACGGCCCTCCATTCTGTTCGGTTAATCGGGTTCATGAAAGATCGAACTGGTTGAAATTGAAGATACCTCCTTCCCGTTGATTCAGGTTTCAAGAGAGATGTGATCTGACAACAACAACGAACACGGTTATTGGTTCTTATAAGGGGAAAGCCAGCCGCAAAAGCCCAGTTTTCGTTCTCCACCGGGTGCCGGCAATGTATATACACGGCCATCCGCAAGATGGTCCGGCTCTCCTTGAGCAATCGAATCCAACTGCCTCTCGGTTGAGCGAACAGCTTTCAAAACACTTTTTTCCCAGATGCTGCGCCAGTGTTTCAGGTTCGGCCGAACGATCTGGACAGCGGCCTGGTAAAAATCGAGCATGGCCGATGCTCCGTGGGCTGCCATTCTTTCACGTAGCTGGTTGAATCCTTCGACCGCAAGGTCGCGCCGGCTGAAAGCCGCCGCTTCACCGGCGGCAAAAACCAGTCCCTCGGCCGACGCAAGCGACGCTTCTTTGAAGTAGGTTTTGCTGTCGGCAAGCACTCCTTGCGGAAAACAGAGCACATGATCACCCGCCTCCGGCAAGCCTGCGTTTTGCATCATCACCAACAGTTCGAGATTCCCATCGCTGTTTATCAGGCGGTGGATGACCCCCGGCGTAAACCAGATGAGCTTGCCCGCCTCCAGGGAGACTTCCTCAAACCCGTTAATGCTCAGGGTCTGCACCGACCCCTTGCCGGACAGGACCACATAGCTCTCCGTACAGGTAAAATGCATGTGCGGGCAACCGCCCCGCAAGCCGTCCGGGCCCTCGCTGGTATAAACCTTCAGGTGCGTGAGCCCGATTGCACCCGGTATAGGCGGAATTTCGCTGCGGCTGGTATCCATAGACAGCATCCCTCTCAACGACCCGTCGTCAGCCTGAACGAACCGCATGATGACGGATCGAATCAGGTTCACTCACAAAAAAATTCGTCGGTGTGCTCCCAGGCCGGGATCCCGATTATGATCGCCTTGAAATCACCGTAGCCCCGGTGCGGGGTGCCCTTCTCAATAACCACCGTGGTACCGGGTTTCACTTCAACAGTGTCGTCACCCAGTTCCATGTGCCCGGCCCCTTCCAGAATATAATAGTATTCCGTACACGCTCGATGATAGTGCTTTTCCGAATCCTGGATATGGGTGACGTGCAGATTTGCTATGGGAGTGTCTTGCTTTTGGATGATTCGGGTCGATGAGCCGCAGGGACATGGTACCGGATCGACTTCATCCATGTGTTTGATGATATATCCCTTCCCTTTCGGAACATTCATGCTCGCTCTTCCTCTCTCAGCATCCTCAAAGGCTCCTATTTTCCGCCGCAGATCTCGATAGGGGACCACGGTCGGCCGGCTTCAGCGGTCAACCCGGGCACTGCCGCCCGCCACGATCTTTTCCACTTCCTTTAAGGTTGCCATGGTAGTGTCGCCAGGGGTGGTCATCGCCAGCGCGCCATGGGCCGCTCCATAGTTGACGGCTGCCTGAGGATCGCCGTTCGTCAGAAAACCGTATATGAGCCCCGAGCCGAAACTGTCTCCGCCGCCGATCCGGTCAAAGATCTCCAGATTCTCTCGCATGGGCGCCTCGTAAAACGCCCCACCGGCCCAGCAGACAGCACCCCAGTCGTTGATCCCGGCAGTCTTGACCGTTCGCAAGGTTGTACCGATGACCTTGAAGTTGGGAAATTCGCCGACCGCCAGAGCGATCATCTTTTTAAACCCCTCAACTTTCAGGTCGGATAGAGTTTCGTCTACCCCTTCCACCTCGAACCCAAGGCAGGCCGTAAAATCTTCTTCATTGCCGATCATAACATCCACGTAGCCGGCCAGCCTGCGATTGACTTCCCGGGCGCGTTTCTTGCCGCCCACGGCCTGCCACAGAGACGGACGGTAATTCAGGTCGTAAGAGATAATCGTCCCATGCTTTTTGGCGCAGATCATGGCTTCCTCGGCCACCTCGGATGTGGTGTCGGAAAGCGCCGCAAAAATGCCGCCGGTATGAAACCAGCACGTCCCGATCGGTCCGAATATTTCTTCCCAGTCAATATCTCCTTTCTTCAGCTGTGAGACGGCGGTATGCCCTCGATCTGAGCAGCCCAGCGCCCCGCGGATGCCGAAGCCTCTCTCAGTGAAGTTAAGGCCGTTCCGAACGCTTCGGCCGATGCCATCATAGGGAACCCATTGAATAAAAGAAGTGTCGACACCGCCTTGGAGAATCAGATCTTCCGCCAGCCGTCCGATGGCATTGTCGGCAAAAGCGGTCACGACAGCCGTTCTTTGCCCGAAGCAGCGGCGCAGTCCTCTGGCAACATTGTATTCTCCGCCGCCTTCCCAGGCGCGGAACAGGCGGGACGTATGAATCCTGCTGTCCCCGGGATCCATGCGCACCATAACCTCGCCCAACGATATCAGATCGTAACGACAACTCTTCCCGGGTTTCAAATCCAGTATCGCCATTTCTCTCTTCTTCTTATTAGAGAATAACATAAGGTGGTATAAAAGCTGTCCGGCAACTCCAGCATATCAGCAGCCCTCTCATCACTATGGCGACGGTTTGAGCGTTTTCACCAACGCGACCGCTTCCTTGGCGTTGGTCGAAATTTCATCGAACCTGCCTTCGGATATCAACGCCGTCTTGGCTATCCAGGTCCCCCCACAGGCCAGGATTTTGGGGAATTTGAGATATTCCCATAAATTGGAGAGGTTGATACCGCCCGTAGGAATGAATCTGACGGCGCCGTACGGCCCGCTCATGGCTTTGAGCGTATTCAGGCCCCCAAAGGCTTCCGCCGGAAAAAATTTAAAAACGTTTAAACCAAAATCCAGCGCGGCCTCAATCTCCGATGGCGTCACAATTCCGGGCATGACGGGAATGTTGTTTTCGACACAGTAGCTCACGACCTTGGAATTGAAACCGGGGGCCACAATAAAACGCGCCCCTGCGTCGACGGCGGCCTTGATCTGATCCACTTTCAGAACCGTGCCGGCGCCCACGAGTATGTCCCCCCGGTTCGCCATAATCCGGATTGTCCCGGCCGCTGCCGCGGTCCTGAAGGTAATCTCCGCGCAGGGAAGCCCTCCTGCTGCCAGTGCATCTGCCAACTGCATGGCGTCCCGTTCATCTTCGATGGCGACAACGGGAATAATACGCATTTCTTCAAACTGTTTTACTATTTCTTTCATATCCTGATGACCCAATTTTGCTGGTTTGGTGGTGTCCATTTCCAAATGGGATTCGGGCGGTAGTGGGTTTCAATCTGCCGGCGGCAGATGCAGATCAATTTGCGCTGAATCCAAGCTCCCGTGAAATTTCCATGCACGTTTCACGTACTTTCGCGCTCAGGGAGCTCTGGATCTGACTCATCGTCAAGCGGACGGTCGGACCGGAAATACTGACCGCCGCCACAACCTCGCCGCTTTCGTTTAAAATCGGTGCGGCGACGCATCTGATTCCTTTTTCATTTTCTTCATCATCAACGGCATAGCCCTTACCCCGGATGACATGCAGGCGCTTTTTGAGCTCTGCCAAGTCGGTAATGGTGTTGGCTGTTCTCCCTGGAAGGCCGGATGCGGCAGCGATCCTGTCGATCTCCTCATCAGAAAGATGAGCCAGAATCACTTTGCCCACGGCGCTGGAATGCATCGGAATCCTCGTTCCCACGCTGGAAACCATTTGGAGTCCGGCCTGCTTGAAGTGCAAATCGACTTTGTCTATATACAGGGCCTCATCGTAATCTCTTACGACCAGGTGGACGGTCTCGCGAACGCTCTCTGCCAGGCCGATCAGATAGGGCCCGGCTGCCTTCCTCAAGTCCAATTGTTTAAGAAGAAGGTTGCCGAGTTGAACAAGCTTAAAGCCTAAATGATATTTTTTACTGGATGGGTCCTGGCGTGCATAATCAAAGTAGGAAATGGTGGAAACAAGGCGATGGGCGGTCCCTTTTGAGAGACCGATCTTCTCGGAAAGTTCGCCGAGGCTCAGGCCTTGAGGGTGTTGGCCGAGAACGTCCAGAATCAGAAAAGCCCGTTCAATGGACTGGACCATATTCTTGGGTTTGCTTCTTTGCCCTGGAGACCCATGGGCCATTTTGCCGCACCCCCTTGAGTTCATTATGCGAAATATGATTTCGGATAATGATATATTTTGTTAATATACTTTCCACGCCCTGTCAAGCACTTTTCAAGAAATGCGGCATTCACGTAAACGATTTGAGTCGTCTGACCAAAGAAAAAGTCTACCAGCCAATATGAACATCCGGATATGGGAAGAGACAAACGGGCAGAAGAAGAAAGAGAGCGGGTGGAAAAACACTTGGGACTGTTGAGTATGTCAGCCAATTGAATGCACTCAGGAGATCAACCCTGCGGTTTTCAGTCTCCGGAGCACCAGGGGAACCATAGCCGCTCCAAGGCAGCCGAAAAGAACGTTGAAAAAGGCGCCCGCCGCGGCATGCTGAAAAATAATAGCCCATTCCATGCCCATCAACCCGTCAACGATCGCAAGGCTCAAAAAGCGACTCGCCCCGGCAATTGCTCCCGTAGCGATTGAGGCGACATAGCCGAACCCTACCCCCGGGATAAGAAAGCCGCATACATCCACCATAACGCCGGGAAGGACCATTTTGAATATCACAAGCGGCCCTCCCTTTCCCATGCCCACAAACATCAGAAGAACCCCTGCGAGAAAGCTCACCACGGTGGCGGACCACAGCTTGGGAACCGCGCCTCTGCTGACCACCAGAAAGAAAAGGGTAAAAAACATGACATGGCCGGTGATATGGAGGTGCAGGCGGAACACCATCCGGGCGATGACGATGAAGCTCGCGCAGAACCCCAGCACAAGCATTTCCCTGAGGGTAAATTGTTCTTGCCGCTTTTCACTCATTCCCGAATCTTCTTTTTTGGTTGCCGGGGTTTCTTCTTGCCTTCGGGGACCCATTTTCCTTGCTCCTTGACTACCTTGAGCACGGGAACCCCTCCCCTGAGTTCCGGGCGCACCCAGTCCAGGGTATCGATCTCCTCCAGCGCATCCAGCACCTCACCGGATCCGGACATCACCGCCCGGATGGGCGTCGCGTCCAGGATATCCCCAACGCTCATCGTGCCCTTTATATCCCTGATCCCCTTCAACCCTATAAATCGCCCGTCGTTTTCCGTGCCCCGGAGACCCACCCCCGCCATGGCGCCGATACACCCCTGGCCCGTCTCGCCGTGCCACCAGGCAAACACTCCGAGCCGTTTGGCCAGGTCGCGCGCATACTGGATCTTGAGAACCTCTTCCTGCGCCCTTCGCCCAAATGAGCTCAATTCCCGCGGCAACTCCTCGCGATTCACCACGCAGAGCCCCGGGTTTGCTCCTGCATGAAAGTTCCGCGTGAGAAACTCCTTTGCCGCCGCAATGACCTCCTCGATACGGCCTTTCTTCTCCGTCTCGATACAGGCGGAGCTGTTATGGGAAGTATAGGGGATATCCGGGTGCACCAGGAATTGATGTCTGGTCACTGTGGACGCACCGATCAATCCTCTCTCAAACAGGTAATCGGACAGCATCCTGGAAAGCCTTCCCGTACCGATACTCTCCAGGTTATCCGTATCATCAATGGCGATCAGCAACTTCATGTTTCTTTCTCCTCTTCCTTGTCAAACATCCCCTCAGGGATCTCACCCAGGTGTGGCGCGTTTCCGGTTCTGCACTTTCCGCCTCAAACCCCCTGGCCTCAGCCGCCAGAGAGGCATCCTCAGCCGTCTTCAACACCCGTACCATGAGCGGTATGAAAATGCTCTGGAGGGCGTCGTTCCAGTTGCGCGGGTTCATGAGCTGTCGTGGGCCGATCCTGGCCCCCCTGAGACGCTGTATCCTGCCGATCTCGCCCAGTTCCCGCGCAAACAGGGGCACAAAGCGCAGACTGGTTGAAATCACAAAGGCCGTGCGGACCGGCAGAACTCTCCGGAGGCTCTCGGTCATGCGGCTTCCCGTGGTGGTCCGAAAGAAGATGGCTCCGGGCAAAAAAAACAACAGCACTTTGGTGCCCACCTGCACCCCAGGCCACAATCCTCCCTGCACGCCATACCGGATCACATAAAGACCCGTCACTATCAATAGTTGAACCAGAAACCATCGCGTATCCCGCCAGAGATCATGCCATTTCAGGCCCGCAGCGAAATAGAAAGCCAGGTTCAGAAGCAGCAGCCCTCCCAGTGCCGCCGGCCACCTGGCGACAACGGCCGCCGCGCCCATGACGCACGCCAGCGCCAGCTTCCACCCGGCGCCCAGTCGATGCACGAGCGAATCAGACTGCCTGAATTGGAAGGCATGGCCGGTCAAACGATTCATTCCCGTCCCATCACCCGCAGGTCATCTTTCCCTGATCAAGGATCCACCTTCGATCCACCCTGCATCCCCTCCAGGATCCGGGATCGTGAGACGTCACTATCATGGAACTCCTGTGACGCGTGCAGAACTCCTCGAGAATTTTCAACAGCCTCTCACGCCGGGGAAAGTCCAGTCCTGCGAACGGATCATCCAGCAGAAGGATCTCGGGCCTCGACGCCATCACCGACGCCATGGCAAGCCGGTGTTGTTCCCCGTAACTGAGCGTCAGGGGAGAGCGGTCTTCCAGATGCGCCAGACCGCAGAGATCCAGTGCCTCCCTGACCCGGATGTGAACCTCTTCCTCCGGCAGGCGCATTCTCGTCAAAGAAAAGGCGGCCTCCTTTCGGACGCTTTCCTCAAAGAGCTGTCGTGATGGATTCTCCAGGAGCATTCCCACCTTTCCCACCAGATCGCCGACGCCCGGATTACAGACACCCGCTATCCGCACGGAGCCCGAATCGGGGGTGATCAGGCCGGCAACGCACTTGAGCAATGTCGTTTTTCCGGACCCGTTCCGTCCGAAGATCACAGCGGACTCTCCCTGTCTCACTTCCATGTCGATGCCGCTGAGCAGGGGAGTCCCCGCCCCTCCTGCGATACTCAAACCTCTGATCTCCACGCAGAAAGATTCAGTTCCCTTTGAAGGAGGACGCGAATCACACGAATCATCTCCGAGAGGCTTCATGGAGGCAAGGGCGGATTCCCGGTCCAGGTCCACGATGCGCCCTCCGTCCATGGAATAGAATCTGTCGGCTAAGGATCCGTAAAGATTGATTTCATGATCCGCAATGATAAGTGCATGACTCCGGCTCTTCAGGGTCTCGAGCATTTCAACCAGTTTTTCTCTTCCGGGCGTGTCGAGTTGAGCCGAGGGTTCGTCGAATAGAATCAAGGCCGGCCCCAGGGACAGCACTGACGCAATGGCAAGCCTCCTTTTCTCCCCTGCGGACATCTCTTCGACGCTCCGCTTTTCATAGCCTGTGAGACCCACGGAACCGAGAGCGCCCTTCACCCTTTCCCGGACTTCCGATCCGGGCAGGTGAAGATTCTGGGGGCCGAAGGCCACTTCATCTTCTACCGTGCTGCAAAGGATCTGGGTTTCCGGGTCCTGAAAAACCAGTCCCACGGGTCTCTTTCTATCCATCTCTGCGAAAACGATCTTCCCGGAGACTTCTCCCCGCTTCAAGAGTCCCTGGATCGCCAGGGCGAGGGTCGTCTTCCCGCATCCGGAAGGCCCGGTGACGCACACACACTCTCCCGGACAAATATCCAGTGATATTCCGTCTAGTGCCCTGGTCGAATGGCCTGGATAGGTATATGAAAAATTCCTTATCTGAAGAATCACATTCAATGATCACACATTTCTCTACCCGCCGAGGGCATCTTTCCCCGGGTGGAATTCAGTCTGCAGAGCGAGAGCCATCGTGTGCCCTCCTCAGGGGCGACTCGGAGAGCCCCGCCTTTGGGCGGGATTCCGTTCCGAGCATCACGCTCTTCCCAACACCCGAGCGGGAGAACCTATTCGGGCCCTGCACCAGAGATGAAGGGTTCAGTTATGACCAATTACCGGTTTCTGCGGGCAGGAATATCAGAAACGGACCGCAACTCCACCGTAAACAGTCCGTCCTGCCTGGGGGAATCCGTAGCTTTCCTCGTAGTTCGCATCGAACAGGTTGTTGGCACCCACATACAGGCTTACTCGATCATGTAACAGCGCCTGTTCCAGTTTCACGTTGAACACGGTAAAATCGTCCAGTTCCTGTTTTATAAGCGGCGATTTTTTCGAGTAGTAGTATTGATTTCCCACATACAGCATATCAGCGTACACGGAAAGATCAAAAGGAAAGCGATACTGAACCTCAAAGGTGACCTTGTCTCGTGGACGGTACTGGAGTTGATCCACCTCCGTCCCGGTCGAAAGGTCTTTGGTTTCCATGTACGTGTAGCCGACTTTCAGGTAAAGGGCCTTGATCAAGCGGTTTTCGAGGCTTGCCTCAACCCCCTTGAAACGGTATTTCTGATTGTTCTCGTACAGGTTCGTGGCATCATTCTTTTCGATGTAATTCTTCACGTTACTCCTAAATCCCGTCAGGCTCACCCTGGACTTGAAGGGCAGTTTCTGGTCTATCCCAATCTCATAATTGTTGGATTTCTCGGTCGTTAGATCCAGATTGCCGCTTTGCGGGTCATACAGCTGCTGGATCGAAGGGAACCGAATCGTCCTCGCCGCAGAGGCCCTGATCCTTGTCCCCTGCAGGGGGTCATAATGGGCTCCCGCCATGAAACTCGGGCGGGAATCATCCTTTCCTTCGTCTTTGTTGAACCAGTGGTAACTGTAACCTAGCACGAGACCCGTTTTTTGCAAAGGAGACACCTCATACTGCAGGGCAGTGGAATAATATTCCACATCATTTCGCTGGTCGAGTGACTCAAAAGAATTGTTGTTGACAGCCGTCCAGCCCCCAACATCCCAATCATCCCTGCGTCCATTGAGCCCCACTGTAAACACGCCCGCCGATTTGAGGTCCACCGTCCCCTGCACCGTTATTCCCTTGATCGTATTTTCCGTCTTCTCATGGTAAGACCCCTTTTTGCTCTGGGTCGTGTATGAGGGATCGTCATACTGGTTCTCCAGCTGGGACATCCTGTTCGCATACACCCAGGAACGGAGTTCCACCGGTCCCGGCAGATCGTAACTCCCTGACAGCTGGAACGAGGCCGTATTATACCCATCGATTCGGTCATACTTGGGCGTCTGGGCAAAGAGATCGTTCTTGTCCTTAATCACACTCGCGGGTATTCCGTACTCACCGGCCGAATAATTGAAGACCGCACCCACGCTGCTTCGATCATTTGGAGCAAATCCCATATTCGCGAACAGATTATCCTCCCTCCTGTCGCTGTTTTCCCTGAGTCCGCCATCCTCCTCAGAGGTGGAATGGAATTTGTGCGACACCGGGTAACCATTACTCCTCAGGCTGCTGCCGCTCAGAAAAAAATCCATCCCGTTCTTGCCGCCGGAGATATCGCCGCGTCCCAGGACCGTGCTTCCACTGGCTACTTGCCCCGATGCCTGTTTGTGAAAACCTTCAGTCCCCTTCTTTGTGATAATATTGATCACACCGCCCAGCCCCCCCTGGTCGTAGAGGACCGAGTGGGTCCCGTAGGAAACCTTTATCTTCGCGATATTCTCCACTGGAACGGTCGACGCATTAAACTGCCCGTCAAAGGTGGAATTGAAGGGAATGCCGTCCAGAAGCAGCAGAACGTGCCTGGGACGGAATCCCCGGAGGTCTATGAAAGACTCTCCCCTCGGCCCAACCCGCACCTGGATCCCGGGCAGGAGCTTTATGGCCTCGGCGAGGTTCGTGGCGCCGCTGGCCTTTATTTCGTGTGCCGACACCTCCCGGACAGTTCCGATCGACTGGGCAACGCCCTGCTTCGCGGTTACCACCACTTCGCCCAACGTATATACGCCCGCATCCCGACCCTGGTCCGCGGAGATTGCAGGTGTATTCATACTCACCATTCCTGCAGCAAAAACTATCAGCCCAACAATCAGCCTTCTCCGAAACTTCATCTGCATCCCCTTCTCTCCTTTCGTCGCTGAATTGTTTTTGTTGAAGGCACAAAAAGTCCGTCCAGGGACTCCCCGCCCCCATGGTTTCCGTCTCAGTGACGTTATAAGAAAGTTTTGGTAAGTATTACTACTTAGTTCACCTTATTGTCAACACCAATTACTCATCAGAATGCTGACAACCCAAAATCCTCATAACTAACCTATTCAAACAATGGATCTCCTCTCGCAGAGCGGAAGGCGCCAGCCGACCTTCCGGGAGAGACTCGGGAAGAAAGTATTTTCTGGAGTGACTGGTGAGAGGGCGTCGTCTTTTCGTGAATTAGGTCTGGGGGAAGCCGCACCCATCCCGAAGGGCGGGGAGGTTGCAGGGTTGGCCGCAACTAATCCAGTTGGAAACGGATGGGGATTTTCACTCGCATCTCCATTGCCTTTCCGTTCTTTGATCCGGGTTTGAAAACCCACTTCTTGACGGCCGCCAGTGCGGCCCGATCGAGGCTCGGATGCCCGCTTGACCTGGAGATCTTTACATCGCCTGGTCTTCCGTCCTTTTTGACGAGAACCTCCAATAGTACGGTCCCCTGAAACCTGCGGCGTCTTGCCAGCTCCGGATATTCCGGACGGGGATTCTTCAGGTAGAGAGGGATCGCCAACTGGACCGCCGGCCCTGATGGCCCGGGTTGCCCGAGTTCGGTCCCGGCAGCAGCGAGACCCTGTTTCGGTGCTTCAGACCCTTGATCAGGGTAGTCGGATAAAGCATCCTGCACCATTTCAGCGCTCACCGGTTCTTTGAAACCGCTCGCGGGTGGAATTCTCGAGACCTCTTTCTCTCGCGCCGGCCCGGTATCCACTGCCTGCTGAGGCTTGTGCACTTCGTGTTTCTCAGTGGAGATGGGTGTGCGGTGTGAGGGAACCGGTTTCACTTTTGCCTTGAGAGACGCTGGCTTTGTCTGGGCCGCAGTTTCATGGCGGGGTTTATTTTTCGGATGGGGTTTTGGTTTCGGTCGTGGTTTTGGTTCCGGCTTCAGCCTTGGTTTCGGAAGTGGTTTTGGTTTCGCAGGAGGGAGCGTCTCGATCCTTGTTGCTGGTAGAGCCCGTCCTTTCATCTCTTTTGCGGTCACGCTTCCGGCCTGCACCGGGCTTTTGGCCGGTTGCTGGACTATATTGAGGCTCAGGGTAATCGGCGCCTTCTTGGGCGGAACATAAGCCCTTCCGGAAAACCATCCGGAACCGCTACTCAAAAGGAGGGCGTGTGCTGCAACAGTGATTGCCCCGGCCAGCAAGAGCCTTTTCACTATTCGTTCCCTGCCCGTGCCTGGAGTGAGATCCTGGTCAAGCCGGCCGTCCTGATCTGATCCAGCACCGTGAAAAGTCTCTGGTAAGAAACCGCCCTATCTGCGAAAAGAAGGACTCCGGCTTCGGCTTCTCCCGCTGATTTTCTGCGCAGAGTATCCACCAGCGAATCGCCGCTGACCTCTTCCTTGTTCACGAATACACGGCCGTCGATTTTGACCGTTACCGAAAGGATCAACTCCTTGTTCACCTTTGCAGTTGTGGAGGTGGGAAGCCGCACAGGGAGTCCCCGGTGCACGGCCATTGAGAGCATGGCGTAAATAAAAAAGACCAGCAGGAGGAAGACGATATCAATGATCGGCACCATCTCAATGCGTACTTTTCTCGTGGCTGGTCTATACACCTTCATGAATCAGTCCCTCTTTGACTCGCGATCCTGCCCCAGTTTCTGGAATACTATCTCCAGGCTGGTGGCATACTTTTCAATGATCATCGCCGCATTTTCTACCCGCGCATTGAAGTAATTGTACGGGAACACCGACAGGATGGCTATGGCGAGTCCGGCGGCAGTGGTAATCAGGGCCTGGGCAATACCGGCCGTGACGGCCTGAGGGTGTTCTATTCCTGCCATGCCCAATAGATCGAAGCTCGAGATGATCCCGAGGACAGTCCCGAAGATACCCAGGAGAGGCGCCACGGTAATCATGGTGTCCAGGACCGCCATGAAATGCCGCATCCTCTTCATTTCATCCGCCGCCGCCGACTCCATCGCCTTGACCATGGAAAATTCTCGATGCAGGATCCCCGCAACCAGAATCCTGATAACATAGTCCTTTGAGCCGGAGATCAGCTCCCTGACATCCTCCCAGTCGCCTTTCTGGCACAAAGAAAGAACACGATCCACCAATGACTGGTCACGTCTGATATCTTCCCTGGCCCAGAACAGCAATCGTTCAATCACGACGGTCATGGCGATTATGGAACACGCAAGGAGCGGGTACATCACGGGTCCGCCCTTTACAAATAAATTTATCATCGTTTCTATCCCCTCATCCGTAAAAACATACACACAAGATTTGCGGTCGAATTTCCCGAAAAAAATCGCACAAGCCAATATGTGGACATCTGTTCACTGTCAAAATCCAAAGCCCAAATGCCAAATCAATGTCAAATTTCAAATGAATCAATTAGGCAAACGATCCCACCGCTCCGACTTACTCTGTCGTTCGTGACTCCAATGGCCTGAGAAACGGAACGTGTTTTGTCATTGAGACATTTGGATTTCATTCGACATTTGTTCATTTCTGTTTTTCCTAACAGCCTACAGCCTTTAGCCTATGAGCCTATCCACCTAAACGATACTCACCCGAGGCGATCCCGTGGCCGGGTTTTTGTCTACGGTCACCGGACATCTGTAAACCGCCTCCACGTTCCGCGCGGTAAGAACATCCTCCGGCCTGCCTTCTGAAAATACCCTTCCCCTGTGCAGAAGAATAATCCTGTCACAGTATCGGGCTGTCAGATCCATATCATGGGAGACGATCATCAGGCTGAGTCTCCGCTCTTTGCTCAGGGAAGAGAGGAGCTCAAAAATTTCCTTCTTGAAGCGCAGGTCCAGAAAAGAGGTAGGCTCGTCGAGTAATATCAGTCCCGGCTCCTGAGCAAGGGCTCTCGCGAGCAGGACACGCTGTTTTTCCCCCCCTGAGAGCCGGTCTATCGGCCGTTCAGCGAGCTGCACACAATGGGCAGCCTCCATGGACGCAAAAGCAACCTCCATATCACGCTCCCCCTCGAATTGGAACAGGCCCATATGAGAGAACCGCCCCATGAGGACCACTTCCAGGGAAGAAAAGGCAAACTGAAAATGATTCTCCTGGGGGACCAGAGCTATTTCCCTTGCAAGACCGGCCCTGGTATACGTCTGGAGGGGCCGACCTTTGAGTGACACAGTTCCTTCATGGGGCTCCAGTATCCTGTCCGCAATCTTAAGCAACGTGGTTTTTCCAGAACCATTGGGACCGAGTATCCCCACCAGTTCTCCAGTCCCTATCTCCAGGGATACGCCTCGCAAGGCCCACTGGGAACCGTAGCGGTATCCCACCCTGCTCAGGCTCAGGATCCCGTCCATCGGCTCCCCCTTTTTCTGAGCAGATAGATAAAAAACGGTGCACCAAGAAACGCAGTGATGACCCCTACAGGGAGTTCCGAAGGTGAAATAACTGTCCTGGCAAGTGTGTCTGCTGCGATCAGAAAAATCGCACCGCTCAAGGCCGACACCGGCATGAGAAGCCGGTGATCGGAACCGAAAATCATCCGGCACAAGTGGGGAATAACAAGACCCACAAAACCGATAAGCCCTGAGAAGGCAACCACAAGACCAATCACGAGCGAAACGACCAGAAAGCAAATCAGTTTGGCTCTCCCCACGTTCACACCCAGGTGAAGTGCCGCTTCTTCTCCTGCCGTCATCACGTTCAGGTGCCTGGCGAAGCAGTAAAGGATAAGGAATCCGGCGATTACTGCGGGGGCTGTTATTGCCGACTCCGCAAACCTGCTCTGACTCAGGTCTCCGTAGAGCCAGAACAGCATGGTGTGGAGTCGGTCATTTGCTGCCGTCGCAATAAAGAACATGATGATCGCCGTGAAAAACGCATTAATAATGACTCCTGCCAGGATGATCGTGGACGATTCCATCCCGATCCTTTTCTTTCCGAGAACCAGCACCAGGTACATGGTAAGCACCGCACCCCCGAAGGCCAGAACAGGAATTCCGAAAGTGAAACCGAGGCCGAGCATGATGCCGAGCACTGCGCCGAATGCAGAACCACTGGAAACACCCAGGATGAACGGATCCGCAAGAGGGTTTCTCAGAAGCGCCTGGAAAACCACCCCCCCGAGGGAAAGAGAAAAGCCGACAAGTCCCGCAAGCATCACCCTTGGCAGGCGGATTCGGAATATGACAAGCCGGGCGGGGTCTGTTGCCGCGGCATTTCCGAGAAGCAGATTCCACAGTTGCCCCCAGGTGATTTTTGCCGTCCCAACCATCGTTGAAAAGAGTGCCGTGAGGATCAAGAGGGCAATGAGAATAAGGCATACCTTCACGACCGTTCCCGCCGTAAGGGGTCTTATCGATATTGTCGTCCCGGTTTGTCGGTTATTTTGAGGGGTCATTGTTTTGTTCTCGCATCCCGATGCCGAAGCGGATCAATCTCCGGGTGGATAAGTCCCGCCATGATCTCCAGCCCTCTTATGATGCGAGGGGAAGGCCTGTCGATAAGGTCCGAATCAACCAGATAGACTTTGCTGTTCCTGACAGCAGGGATGCTGAGCCATTTCAGCCATTCTTCACGGGCTCTTTCAAAACGGCCGCCCCGCTCCATGGAAGAAATAATGATCACATCCGGTTTCCAGGCAAGCACTTCTTCCCTGTTTATCCGCGGATAGGTAACCGGGAGGTCCGCAGCCGGGTTCACGCCTCCGGCAAGCCGGATGACATCATTATGAATCGTGTTCCTGTTCACTGTCATGATGGGCCGTATATTGATCTGCAGGAAGACCTTTGGGCGTTCCAGGCCGGCCGTTTCCCCGACAATCTTTTCAAGGCGCCTGGTCAGGAGGCCTGCAAGCCGATCCCCTCTCGCCTTCATCCCGGCCACATCGGCGATGCGGGCAATGGTCGCGATGGTTTCCCGCACACTCCTGGGGTTCACCACGTACACCGGAATTCCGGCCCTTTCCAGCAAATGTATGGTCTGCGAGCTGTTTCCATCCATTGTACCCAGAACCAGATCGGGCTTCAGTTCAAGGATTCTTTCCACGTTCACCCTGATATAGCTTCCCACTTTCGGCTTTTTCTTTGCTTCCGGGGGATAGTAACTGAAGCGGGTCACCCCCGCCACACGATGTCCAAGTCCCAGATAGTAGAGAATCTCCGTGATATTGGGCGCCAGGGATACAATTCTTCGGGGTGGTGAAGAAAGAGCCACCCGGCGGTTCAGGGCGTCGTAGAAAACAGTGCCGAAGCACGGAGCCGCATCCACCAGGAGTATACAGCAGGCAAGGAACAAAAACATCCGGCCCATCCCGCGACAACCCCTCTGCCGTATCATCACTTGCTTCATACCTCCCCAAAAAAAACCCCAGACCGATGTCCACGATCTGGGGAAATCCCGTTTTTATCCTCAAGATCCTACGGTGGGGATTCCTGTCTCCACGAAAGGTACCCACTGTGTTCAGGCAGGTCTTCTGGCTTCCCTGCCCTTTTGACAGCCTTCCCGTCAGGCGGCTCCAAGCTCTTTGATCCAAGCTCACAGGCAAGACAAACGACAAAAGCCTATCAGCTGTGAACTTCGAACTGGTTTCCATCCATAACTGGATCGGAAACTCGCTCGTACTCGAATCCGATTGCAGATGGGCACGAACTATTAGCCGGTCCGGCAGTGGCGTATCAGGTCAAAAGGGGTCCCTCTTTCCAAAAAGGAGGGCAGGGTTACAGCGGCGGGCCCGTCCCCGAATTGCACGGGGTTCCCTATTAAGCTCACATGCACCCAAACATTTTTTTTATAAAAGAGTTCCCTCCGGAAGTCCAGCCAAATCGTTCCGGTCCTGTGAATGTAAGAGGATGAATGAGCGATGGTCATTCAGAAGTGCCGTGGTTGGATGTCTGCAGCCCCAGCTTGTCCATGCGGTACCGAAGGGATCGCAGGCTTATCCCCAGGAGCTGTGCTGCACGCTGCCGCGACCCGTGGGCGATTCTGAGGGACTTGAGGATATAGTCCCGTTCAATTCCCCCAAGCACCCTTTCCAGATCGATGCCCTCCGACGTAAGATCAGTTTCCCGTCGGTTCTTCCTTTCTTTCTGGAGGTTTGAAAGGGTCAGGCTTTCGGGCAGGACGATATTGGATGTCTCAAGGGCCACACTCCGTTCGATGATATTTTCCAGTTCCCGCACATTCCCAGGGAAGGAATATTCCTTCAGGATATCCATGGCATAGGCAGATATCTTCCTGATATCCTTGCCGAATTCAACTGAATATTTTTGCAGAAAATACCGGGCAAGGAGCGGCAGGTCGCCTTCCCTCTTCCGGAGAGGGGGCATGGGGATATGGATGACATTGAGCCTGAAATAGAGGTCTTCCCTGAACCGTTGCTCGATAACCTCCTTTTCCAGGTCCCTGTTCGTGGCACAAATGAATCGGACATCGATGCTTTTTTCCTCTGTTCCCCCGACCGCGGTGAAGGTTCTTTCCTGAATGACTCTCAGCAGTTTCACCTGGATAGCAGGTGAGAGGTCTCCCACCTCGTCCAGAAACACGGTACCCCCATCTGCAACATCAAAGAGCCCCTTTTTGTCAATGCTGGCCCCTGTGAAGGCGCCTTTCTTATAACCGAACAATTCACTCTCAATGAGGTTTTCCGGAATGCCCGCGCAATTTATAGCCATGAAGGGCATTTCGTTTCTGGGACTCAGGGTATGAATGGCCCGCGCCACCAGTTCCTTTCCGGTCCCGCTTTCGCCGGAAATCATGATATTCGACCTGGTGCTCGCCACCCGCCTGATAAGGTCATAGACCCTTTTCATGGGCTCGCTTTCTCCCACAAGCAGGTCGAAATGACGCTGCCTTTTCTCGAGGGATGTTTCTTCCTCTGTCAGGGGCTTTTCTTTGGACAGCAAGGCTTCGCGCACGATGGCCTTGAATTCATTCACCTTGAAGGGTTTGGGAATATAGTCGTAGGCCCCTTCTTTCATTGCTTCCACGGCTGTCTCAGCAGTCGCAAATGCAGAAATCAAAACCACCTTGGTGCCCGGCTGAACAGCGCGGCTCTTTTTCAACACTCCGATTCCATCCACGTCCTTCATCCGGATATCGGTTATGACCAGATCGAAAAAGTTCTTATCGAGTATCTCGCAAGCCTTGTTGCCGCTTTCAGCCAGGGTTACCGCGTACCCTTCCTGGCTCAGCATAATATCCAGAAACTCCCGCATACTCTTTTCATCGTCAACAACCAGGATGGTTGCTGTTTTTTTGCCAGACAATCTTGCCCCCAATCATGGTCAAATCGTTCCAGCCCTGTAAAGGCCTCCCGATAAACGGCGAATTCTTACTCTTCGAATGGAAATCCTCCTCCATCAGGCCATATTCGGCGTCCGGATCTATGATGGCCAGGTCCGCCGGTGCCCCTTCTCTCACGCTTCCCCCCCCTATCCCGAGAATTCCAGCAGGGTTGCAGGTCATTTTCCGGAAGGCCTCCGCGAGGCCGAGAACTCCTTCCCGTACCAGCGACAAGGTCAGCGGCAAGGCGGTCTCAAGGCCGATCATGCCGAAGGCGGCCCGGTCAAATTCCACGTCTTTCTCGATGGCACTGTGCGGTGCGTGATCAGTGGCTATAACGTCTATAACTCCGTCTGCAAGGCCCTGCTTAACGGCCTGGACGTCTGCGGGCGTTCTCAGGGGGGGATTCACCTTGTAGCGGGTGTCGTATCCGATTAGAGCATTGTGATCCAGGGTAAAATAGTGCGGTGCGGTCTCCGCGGTGACGGAGACCCCTTCCCCTTTCGCTGCCCGGATGAGATTCACCGATCCCTCTGTGCTCACATGGGCGATGTGGACAGGCGTACCGGTCAACCTGGCCAGCGCGATCTCCCTGAATACCACTATTTCCTCACTCGCTGCAGGGATGCCGGGAAGTCCGATTCGCGTGGACACGACCCCTTCGTGCATCACCCCGCCCCCGGAAAGGCTCCTGTCTTCACAGTGGCAGATGACGGCAAGTCCATGGTAATTTGCGTATTCCATGGCCCGTCTCATCAGCCCGCTGTCCACAACGGAGTAGCCGTCCTCTGAAACAGCGACGGCTCCTGCCTCTTTCAGGTCTCCGAACTCGGTGAGCATCCTGCCTTTCTGGCCCATGGTAATTGAGGCGATGGGATAGACCCTTGCCAGTCCCGCTTCCCCGGCTTGCCGGAGAATAAATTCGGTCACTGACCTGTTATCGTTGGGCGGTTTCGTATTCGGCATACACGCCACAGACGTGTACCCGCCCGCAACCGCCGCCAGAGTGCCCGTCGCAATGGTCTCCTTGTATTCCTCTCCCGGCTCCCGCAAATGGACGTGCATGTCGATAAGGCCGGGGACGACCAGTTTTTCCGTTGCGTCAACGGTGGTTAGCCGCGATCCTTGCTCTCCAAAAACGCCGCGCGGCAGGATCTTTGAGATCCTCCCCCGTTCAACGATAATATCCGACTGTTCAATAACCCCCTTTTCAGGGTTGACCAGTTCTCCCCCCTTAATCCAAATCGACACTTTGTTTCCCTCCAATGAGAAGATACAGCAATGCCATCCGCACAGCAACCCCGTTTGCTACCTGGTCCAGGATAACGGAATGAGGGCCGTCCGCCACATCAGGAATGATTTCCACTCCCCGATTGATGGGTCCCGGATGCATGACGATAACGTCTTTCTTGGCCCTGGAGACAAGCTGGCGGTCGACTCCGAAAAATCTCGCGTATTCCCTCGTACTCGGAAATATTTTCGCACTCTGTCTCTCCAGTTGAATGCGAAGGAGCATAATCACATCCTTTCCTCTCACGGCATCCCGGGGATCCGGTACGACTTTCACCCCGAGTGTTTCCATTTCAACGGGTATCATGGTCGGAGGACCCGCCACCGTCACCTCAGCCCCCATCTTGGTCAAGCCCAGGATGTCCGATCTTGCCACCCGGCTATGGGCGATATCCCCGATGATAACCACTTTCAGGCCTTTGATCCGTCCTTTTCGTTCCCTGATGGTAAAAAGATCGAGGAGGGCCTGTGTTGGATGTTCATTTATCCCGTCACCCGCGTTGATGACCGATGCTCTGACTTCCCGGGCCAGCAAATGGGGCGCGCCGGTCGAGGAATGTCGCAGCACGATGAGATCGGGGCTCATGGCTTCGAGATTCCTGGCCGTATCTATGAGTGTTTCACCTTTCACCATACTGCTGGTGGAAGCGGACAGACTCACCGTGTCCGCGCTCAATCGCTTCGCGGCGATTTCAAAAGACGTTTTCGTCCTGGTGCTCGGCTCGTAGAAAAAGTGCACTACGCTCTTCCCGCGCAGCGTGGGCACCTTCTTGATATCTCTGGTGGATATGACTTTCAACGACTCCGCAGTATCCAGGATAAGTTCAATATCTTCGATGGACAGCTGGCCCATCCCCAAAAGATCTTTATGACTGAATTCTGCCACCGGTGACTCCTTTTAGACTTCCCCCAAAAAAAAACCTCCTTGCCAACAGCAATGGCAAGGAGGTTTTATTATTAATCCGATTCCAACCATAGATCAGTAAAACTTTCCCAGATTGTGTATATCGTGAAGCACGGAGGGAATCAATCTTCTTCTCTTTCTTTGGCTGCGCCTGCAACGCCCGCGCTGCTGTCCGGCTTTCCCTCCTCTTCTGCACTCCGGGGAGTTTTTTCTCCCGCTGGTGCAGCCTTCCCTTTCTTCTCTTTGCGCGGCCTCGGGGAAGAAGACTTTTCAGCTTTCTTCTTCTTTTCCTTCTTCTTAGTCTTTTTTTCTTCCTCAACTGCCAAGAGCTGAATAACCGAAACAGGAGCTCCATCTCCCTTTCGGAAGCCCTTCTTGACGATTCTCACATAACCGCCCTGTCTGTCAAGATATCTGTCCTTTATTTCGTCAAAAAGACGATGGGTGGCAGATTTATCCTGCATATAGGAAAGGGCCTGGCGTCTGGCATGCAGGTCCCCCCGCTTTGCCAGGGTAATCATTTTCTCAGCAACCGGGCGTATGGTCTTTGCCTTTGTATCCGTTGTTTCAATCTGATCATATTTCATCAAAGAAGTAACCATGTTCCGCAACATGGCCCTTCGATGGCTCGTATTCCGGCTTAATTCCTTGCCCGCCTTTCTATGCCTCATCTTCCTCTTCCTTTTCTTCTATCTCTTCGGCATCTTCCTCAAGGAGTTCTACGGGGGGAAAGTTTTCCAGTTTCATCCCGAGTGAAAGGCCCATTTCTTCGAGGATAGACTTGATCTCGTTGAGGGATTTTCTTCCGAAGTTTTTTGTCTTGAGCATCTCCTGCTCTGTTTTTTGAACAAGCTCCCCGATCAGGGTAATATTTGCGTTTTTCAGGCAGTTGGCGGATCGTACCGAAAGTTCGAGTTCAGAAACGGGCCTGAACAGGTTCTCGTTCAGTTTCTCCTCTTCTTCCTCTTCTTCCTCTTCGATCGGCTCGGGTTCTTCCTCAAAGTTAATGAAAGGGTTCATCTGTTCTTTCAGTATCTTAGCCGCATATGCCACCGCATCTTCAGGCAATATGCTCCCGTCTGTCCAGACCTCAAGCGTTAATTTATCGTAGTCCGTAATTTGTCCCACCCTCGCATTCGTCACCACAAAATTTACCTTTTGAACAGGCGAAAAAATGGCGTCAATTGCGATCATGCCGATATCCATGTCTCTTGTCTTGTTCCTCTCGGCCGGCACATATCCCTTTCCGCACCGGACCGTCATCTCCATATGGAGCGAGCCTTCACGGTTGAGGGTCGCGATTAGCTGGTCGGGATTAAATATTTCCACGAGGCCATGGGCATCGATATCCGAGGCATTTACCAACCCCTCCTTCTCCCGCGCAAGATGTATCACAGCTTCTTCTCCCTGAAGGAGTTTCAATTTTATCTCCTTCAGGTTCAATATGATGTCTGTAACATCCTCATGCACGCCGGGGATGGTACTGAACTCGTGCAGAACACCGTCAAATTTCACTGAAACTATGGCGGCTCCCTGCAGCGAAGACAGCAATATTCGCCTTAGAGAATTGCCGATGGTGATGCCGAATCCTCTTTCCAACGGCTCGCATACGAACTTTCCGTAAAAGTTTGTATAAGATTCCTCTTGGATCTCTATCCTCTTAGGCCGGATTAGCTCACGCCAATTCTTGCTTTTCAGATCTCTCAAAAAAGCCTCCCCTATTATCTTGTTAGTAGCGCCTAGTCCTTAGAAGTGCTCCTTCCCGGGACTGATCATTTAGAATACAACTCAACGATGAGTTGTTCCTGAATGGGCATTGTCAAATCTTCACGGTTCGGAAGAACCTTTAGAACTCCCCTGAATTTTTCTTTCTCAATTTCGATCCAGGGAGGAATTCCTCTCCTGACCACTGTCTCCATGGAGTCCAGGATCTGCTGTACTGTTCTGCTTTTCTCGCTGATCCCGACCACGTCTCCGGGTGAAACCTGGTACGAAGGAATATTCACTTTCCGATCGTTTACCTGGAAGTGGTTGTGTCTCACAAGCTGCCTCGCCTGGTTGCGGGAAGCGGCGAAACCCATTCTGTAAACCACGTTGTCCAACCGGCACTCGAGCTGCATCAGCAGATTGATACCCGTGATGCCCTTTTGCCGTTCAGCCCGGTAATAATATCCCCTGAATTGCCTCTCAAGAACTCCGTAAATGCGCTTTACCTTCTGTTTCTCTCTGAGCTGGAGTCGATAATCCGAGAACTTGCGACCCCGCCGCTGCCCATGTTGACCCGGTGCGTAGGGACGTCTTTCAAACGCGCATTTGTCGCCGAAACACCGATCTCCCTTCAAAAAGAGTTTCATGTTTTCCCGGCGGCACAACCTGCAAAACGAATCATTATATCTGGCCAAACCAGACCCTCCTCAATTCTCTCTCTTTCATCAACAAGGAATACCCAGCGGATCCTACACCCTCCGCCGTTTTGGCGGACGACAACCGTTGTGCGGTATTGGTGTGACATCTCTAATAACGCTGACACTGAACCCATCTACCTGCAGTGCCCGAAGAGCCGCCTCACGACCGACACCGGGACCCTTAACTCTCACTTCAGCAACCCGCAATCCCTGTTCCATCGCCTGGCGCAAGGCATCCTGCGCTGCAAGCTGCGCAGCAAAGGGGGTGCTCTTCCTCGATCCTTTGAAGCCTGCCCTGCCGGCGCTGGAGGAAGCAATCACGTTTCCTTCATTGTCTGTGACGGTGACGATGGTATTATTAAAGGTAGACTGAATATGCACTATCCCGGAAGGGACATTTTTCTTTTCCTTTTTGGCTTTCCCTTTTCTTTTTTTGGTCTTTGCCATGCTTCTCCCTCAGAACTTATTTCTTCTTCCTGCCCATAACGGCCCTTCGAGGTCCTTTTCTCGTCCTGGCGTTGGTGCTCGTCCTCTGCCCCCTCACCGGAAGTCCCCTTCTGTGCCGCAGTCCCCGGTAGGCGCCCAGATCCATTAAGCGCTTTATGTTCATGGAAATTTCGCGCCTGAGATCACCTTCCACCTTGAAGTGCTCATCGATTACCTTCCTGATATTGCTTACTTCTTCGTCAGTCAGGTTATCCGACTTCGTGTCCCAGTCGATACCCGCCTCCGTCAAGATCTTTTGAGAAGAACTCTTCCCTATCCCATAAATATAGGTAAGGGCAATCTCTATCCTCTTTCCCCTCGGTAAATCTACGCCAGCGATTCTAGCCAATCTAATACTCCTTCCAGCAGATGGTTCCCGTCATTACCCTTGACGCTGTTTGTGTCGGGGGTTGATGCAAATGACGCGGGTAACTCCCTTTCGCCTGATGATCTTGCAATGATTACATATCTTCTTAACTGACGGCCTTACTTTCATGATGAAAACAGCCTCCCTATCGTCTGCAGGAATTTCCCTTTTTTCCTCCGGCAAATTATCTGGCTTTTCCGAGCCCCTTCTTCATAAACCCTTCATAGTGCCGTGTCAGCATATGAGATTCAATCTGATTCATGGTATCCATCGCCACGCCGACGACGATCAACAACGCTGTGCCACCGAAATAAAAAGGAACATTGAGTTTATAAATGAGTATCTGCGGCAACACGCAAACCGCCGAAACGTATATGGCGCCGGAGAAGGTAATCCTGGTCAGGACCCTGTCGATATAATCCGCGGTGTTCTTTCCGGGCCGGATCCCCGGAACAAACCCTCCGTAGCGCTTCATGTTGTCGGCCACATCCACCGGGTTGAAATGGACCGCCGTATAAAAATAACAAAAGAAGAAAATAAACGCCACATATACCAGTATGTAGATTACGTGTCCCGGTGCAAGGTATCCAACGATATGCTGAAGCCAGGGGAGCTGCTTTGTACTAAGAAAATTGGCAATGGTTGCCGGGAACATGATGATGGAGGACGCAAAGATCGGAGGGATGACGCCAGCTGTGTTCACCTTCAATGGAAGGTGCGTACTCTGCCCTCCATACATCTTCCTCCCCACCACCCGCTTTGCGTACTGAACCGGGATCCTCCGCTGACCCATTTCCACAAAGACAATCACCCCGATCACTGCTATCATCAGCGCCACAATCACGGCCATGAAAAATGGAGTTATCTCTCCGGTTCCTATCAGCCGAAAGGTATTGGCCACCGCAACGGGAAACCGTGCGACAATTCCGGCGAAGATAATGAGTGAGATTCCGTTTCCGATCCCTCTCTCCGTGATCTGTTCCCCGAGCCACATGAGGAAGGTAGTACCCGCGGTCAACGTCATCACGGTGAGGATCCTGAATCCCCATCCTCCCACAGGAACCACCATGGCACCGCCGGGACTTGACATCCTTTCAAGACCGACGGCAATACCGAACCCCTGGATAATACAGAGGAACACGGTTCCATACCGGGTGTATTGCGTGATCTTTTTTCTTCCCTGCTCTCCTTCTTTTTTCAGTTTTTCCAGGTAGGGAACCACCACTTGCAACAGCTCGATAATGATGGCGGCACTGATGTATGGCATAATGCCAAGTGCCATAACGGACATCCTTTTCAGGGCACCACCGGAAAACATGTCGAACAGACCGAAAAGAGTCCCCTGTTTTGAGCCGAAAAAGGCTGCCATGGCCGCGCCGTCTATACCGGGAGTCGGGATATGGCACCCCAAACGGTACACGGCCAGCATGGCCAGGCTAAAAAGGATCCGCCGTTTCAGCTCAGGGATCTTCGGGATATTCTGGAAGCCGCCGATCAAAGTTCCTTCTCCCCACGCTGTAGAAGTTCTCTCATATTATTTCAATCCTTCCGCCCGCAGCTTCCACTTTCTCTCTTGCGGCCTTACTGGCCTTCTGCACTTTTATTACAAGAGGATGATTCATTTGTCCGTTGGCGAGCAGTTTTACGCCGTCTTTTTGCTTCCTGATCAGACCCTTTTCCTTCAAAGCCAAAAAATCCACCTCGGCGTTTGACTCAAATCTGTTCAGGTCCTCTACGTTAAGGACATTATATTCCTTCCTGAAGGGATTGCTAAAACCTCTCTTCGGAAGCCTTCTCTGGAGAGGCATCTGCCCACCTTCAAAGCCGCGAGCAGGCCCGCCGCCTGAACGAGCCTTCTGTCCCTTGTTGCCGCGGCAGGACGTCTTTCCATTGCCTGAACCGGGACCCCTGCCGACTCGCTTCCTCTTCTTTCTTGAACCTTTCGCAGGCGATAGATCATGAAGTTTCATAGTACCATACCTTGCTCTAATTCTCAGCGATCCGGATAAGAAACGACACCTTCTCGATCATTCCCCGAATGGCAGGAGTGTTTTCCAATTCTACGGTCTTGTTCAGTCTGGTCAATCCGAGTCCTTTGAGGGTCTGCCGTATGTTCTTTTTTCTTCCGATACCGCTTCTCACCAGAGTGACCCTAATTTTCTCTGCCATGATTAAAACCTTTTCCGAATTCAAATGATTATTTCACGAGCTCTTCGATCGGTTTGCCCCTGCGACGCGCGATTTCTTCGGGGCTCCGCAACGATCGAAGTCCGTCCATTGTTGCCCGGACAAGATTGTGCGGGTTATGGGATCCAAGGCACTTGGTAAGAATATTCTGCAGGCCCGCCGCCTCGAGAACCGCCCGCACAGCACCTCCGGCGATGAGACCGGTACCGGGCCTCGCCGGTTTCAAGAGAACCCGACCTGCTCCCCACTCCCCGATAACTTCATGCGGTATTGTGGTATTATGCAAGGGGATATTCTCCATGTCTCTTCTTGCCCTTTGGACGCCCTTTCGAATGGCTTCAGGAACTTCATTGGCTTTGCCAAGCCCACTGCCGACCGTCCCGTTCCCATCACCAACGACCACAAGTGCACTGAAACTGAATCGCCGCCCACCTTTAACAACCTTGGCAACCCTGTTTATATGAACAACCTTCTCAATAACTTCGAGTTCCTGATCTTCCTTAGCCAATGGCATTCTCCCTCATATCCGATTTGTAGGGTGATCACACCGTCTAGAATTCGAGGCCCTTTTCACGCGCAGCGTCGGAAAGGGCTTTTATCCGCCCGTGGTACAGAAATCCATTCCGGTCAAATACCACTCTCTTAATTCCCTGTTTCAGGGCATCTTCAGCAATGAGCGCCCCAACCATGGCTGCCCCTTCTTTGTTTCCGCCTTTCTTCCCGATGGTCGAACGCGAATCTCCGGATAGAGAAGATGCTTCCACGAGGGTTCGGGCCGCCGTGTCGTCGATAATCTGCGCGTAGACATGCCTCGCACTTCTGAACACACAGAGTCTCGGCCGTTCAGCGGTACCTCGTATTTTCTTTCTGACCCTTTTTTTTCTTCTTAAGCGTGCTTTTGCACTGTCAACCGTACCCATGTTTTTCCTCTTCTACTATCGAGCAGATTTTCCGGTGAATGTTACCCGGACTATTTCACACCTGTTTTTCCTGCCTTCCTTCTGATGACCTCATCGGCATACTTGATGCCCTTCCCTTTGTAAGGCTCAGGCCTTCTGATTCCCCGGATTTTCGCAGCAGTCAGCCCCAGAAGTTCCTTATCGATACTGCTCAGGATGATCTTCGTTTTCTCAATTCTTGCCTCTACCCCTTCGGGGAGGTCGAAATGAACCGGCTGGGAGTATCCGACATTGAGTACGGCCGTCTTCCCTTGTAACTCGGCTCGATACCCGACGCCCACGATTTCAAGTGTTTTTTCGAAACCATTGCTCACCCCGGTAACCATGTTTGCCACAAGCATCCTGGACAGACCGTGTATGGCCTTTGATTCCCTTGATTCATCACTTACCGAAAGCGAAATCGTATCCTTCCCGACGGTTAGAACAACCGCGGGATGGATCTGCCTTGTGAGCCGGCCTTTGGGTCCTTTCACAGATAAGAGCCCGTCGCTCACATTGATTTCAACCCCGTTTGGTATGGAAATAGGCATGTTGCCCACGCGTGACATGCAAAACCTCCTAAATAATCCTGCTCCGGCGATTACCCAAAATGTTCCCCGTTAAAGAGAACTACCAGACATTACAGACAATTTCTCCCCCAAGTTTCATTTTCCGCGCATGGCTGTCACTCATAAGTCCCTTTGAAGTCGACACAATGCTCATGCCGAACCCATTCAAGACCTCGGGAATTTCGCCATAACCGGAATAGATCCTCCGGCTCGGCTTACTGACTCGCTTGATGCCCTGAATGACCGGACTTCCTTCCTCGTCATACTTCAAAATGACCTTGATCACTCCTTGCCGGTTGTCGGGCACTACCTTGTAGTTCTTGATATAACCTTCTGATTTCAAGACCTTTGCGATATTCGTCTTTACCGTGGAACAGGGAATATCCACCATTTCCCGTTCGGCTTTCAGCGCGTTCCTGATTCTGGTCAACATATCCGCAATGGGATCTGTCATAGTCATTTACCTTGCTCCTTGCACCATTCACATCTTCATCCAAGCTTACCAGCTTGACTTTATGACTCCAGGGACCTCTCCTCTCGAAGCCAGATTCCGAAAACAGATTCGGCAAATCCCAAATTTCCTTAAAAACGCCCGGCTCCTCCCGCATATGGGACACCTGTTATAGTAGCGGGTGGAAAATTTCTGTTTCTCTTTTGCCTTGTTGATTAACGCCTTTTTTGCCAAAGCAACTCCCCCTATCATCCCCTGAAGGGCATCCCTAACTCTCTCAAGAGATAGCGTCCTTCCTCATCACTCTTGGCGGACGTTACAATCGAGATATTCAGGCCCTTTATCTTATCAATCTTGTCATAATCAATTTCAGGAAAGATAATATGCTCTTTGATTCCGATGGAGCAATTTCCGCGTCCGTCAAAAACCCTGTCTGAAAGTCCCCTAAAATCTCTCACCCTCGGAAGAGCTACATTAAAGAGCTTATCCAGAAAATCGTACATCCTGCCGTGCCGGAGGGTGACCATGCACCCGATGGGCATGCCCTGACGCAGCTTGAAACTCGCGATGGACCGTTTCGCCTTCGTCACGACAGCACGCTGCCCCGCAATTAAGGTCAATTCCTCTACACCGGAATCGAGGACTTTTATGTTCTGAATTGCCTCTCCCATTCCCATATTCAGGACAACCTTGGATATGCGCGGCACTGCCATGATGCTTTTATACTGAAACTCCTTCATCATGGTCGGCACAATTTCATTTTGATATTTGTTTTTCAAACGAGACAAAGATACCTCCTCAACCCCGGCCATCATTTATTCATCCATCGGTTCTTCGCATTTCCTGCAAACCCGGACTTTTTCACCGTTTTCCAGGATACGCGTACCGATTCTGGTCGCTTCAGTGCATTTGTTGCACACCATCATCACATTGGATACGTGAAGTGGCGCTTCTTTTTCGATAATGCCGCCCTGTGCAGTGGTGGGACCGGGGCGAGCGTGCCTCTTGACTATATTGACCTTTTCCACGACGACCCTGTCCTTGTCCAGATCCACTTTGAGGACAGCACCGATTTTGCCCTTTTCTTTCCCGGCGATGACAATCACCTTATCATTTTTCTTTATTCTGGGGTGCTTCTTACCCACGTCGTTTGCTCCTCATTCCCATCGCCTCCCCGTTCTGCATCCGGCGCAATTCCGTGTCGGCAAAACAATTCGGTTTGTACGACTTTTTCCGGCGAAGAGATCGTTTCAGTCCCAGCATTCCTACAATACCTCGGGGGCCAGGGAAATAATCTTCATGAAATTCTTGGCCCGCAGCTCTCTGGCCACAGGGCCGAAAATTCTCGTCCCTACCGGTTCCTTCTGCTGGTTGATCAATACGGCGGAATTATCATCGAATTTTATGTATGATCCGTCAGGTCTTCTGATTTCTTTTGCGGTCCGCACGATGACGGCACGGGCCACATCTCCCTTCCTGACCTTCGAATTGGGCATTGCCTCCTTGATGGAAACCACCACGATATCTCCAATGCTCGCGTATCTTCGCCTGGACCCCCCAAGCACCTTGATGCAGGAAAGCAACTTGGCCCCGGAATTATCGGCTACTTTAAGTTTTGTTTGTGCTTGTATCATTTGAACGGCTCCAACAATCCATCAGAACTCACTCATGCCCGAATTCTATTTATGGATGGACACTCTAATTAAGTCTCGATAGTTCCCTTTTCCAAAATTTTCACCACCTGCCAGCGTTTCCGTTTGCTCAGAGGTCGGCTTTCGATAATCTGGACCTTGTCCCCGATCCTGCACTGGTTCAAGGGATCATGGGCCATATGTTTGCTTCTCTTCCTGATATATTTCTTGTAAACAGGATGTCGAGTAAGCCGGT
>Ga0315535_1000204_pt1 | contig 40743 bp, 34 predicted proteins | sample SalMarSW160220MG_2_FD_203092 | JGI IMG/M metagenome (GOLD analysis project Ga0315535, IMG submission 203092) | Salt marsh sediment microbial communities from the Plum Island Ecosystem LTER, Massachusetts, United States - Salt Marsh Sediment SW1602-20 ... | reverse complement strand
AATTAACCATTGGGTTTAGATTCGATGATAGTCTTAGTAAAATCATTAAGGAAGCAAAAGATTATTTCACAGAACAAATGGAGCAACATGTAAAAGCTGGAGCTAAAGATATATCATTTCCAAAAGAAACAATGGATATTATCAACAATCAGTTGTTAGAACTTGCTAATTTAAAACAAAAACTTGATCAGACTTCTGATGATGTTAATAAACGTATACAAGATACCAAATTAGCAATCAATACACTACAAGATAAATTACAGACAGTTGATGATATAAAAGATGCTTTCGAAGAACGATCAAAAGTATATAGTACAGGAAAACGAAGAAGAAGAACATCAAGAACGAGAAAAGAAGAACTAGAAAATATTGTTGATGAATCACCTTCTCAACTAGAACAATCAACTATGGATAGAGTTCTTAATGAAGAGGAAGTTGAGATAGGAAAACTTCTTCGTTCAAGAATACCAGATGAAGGTAGAGAAGTAAATCTAACACCAGAGATGGGTAAAGAACGACGTGAGAAATATAAGAACACTTCATTAGGTGTTATTAGAGCAGAGTATGAAGAAACATTACAACAGCAAGTATCAGTTGATGACATAAAGAAAGTAAGTGCATTAGTGAGATATGCAAGACAAAATCCAAAGACTAAGATAGCTTCATTCTTAGGTGGCGTTGAACGAACAGCAGCAGAAGCTAGTTTCTGGAGGAAAACAGGTAAGGCTGGAACTAAAGGTCAAATGTCAAGACAAGGTGCTTCTGAGATCGGTGATTTAATACCGTTTGTAAATGAACTACAAAGCAGTGGTGAGTGGGAAGGAACTGAGTTTACAGGACAGGCTGCTGTAGCTCTTGGATCACGAGAAATCAAAGAATTTTTAGAAAAACGATTATTAGGTAAATATGGTCTTTCTGAATTTCAGAAAAAACAATTAACACCAGATGAGATAAAAGACTATACCGAAGCAGCTGCTGGAATACGAAAAGGATTAATGGAAGCAGGTAGTTCATTCAAGGAACTTTATTTTGGAACAAAAACTGGTAATGATATTACTGGTAATATTGTTGCTGACCAACCAGACACACAAGAAAATGTTAAGGCAATGAGTAGTTTTGCTTTTTCATTACAGAAATATTTACAATATGTACGTAGAGCAAAAGGCCCACAATTTGCTAATTTAGTTGTAGAAGTTCTTGATATTGCATTAGATAGAAATACTGGTAATGAAGCTGCGAAAGAAAATCAACGTAGACTTCGTGCTATAATACAACGAGACCCAGAAATTGCAAGAGAGCTTGGTGTTGATATTGATGTTAACATGTTTAGCAGAGAATTAACTGAATATAGTGTTATGCAAGAATATCCAAGGAATGTAAAAGCATTAATGATTAACCCAGCACGAAAAGATTTACTTAAAGAAGGTGCCTCTTCAAGACGTGAATTATTTAGGTCTGTTGCAACATTACCTGGTGTACCAAGAGGACTTCCAAATGAATTAAAAGGAATATCATTTGAAGAATTGAAAAAGGTAATATATCGAGCATTTGAAGTTGTATCGAGTAGTGGACAAGACCGAGGAGTAGATGAAACCAGATATGAAAATCCTGTTGGTGAATCAGGTACTCATGAAACTTCTGCAATATATCAATTGAATGTAGAAGAACAAGAAGATGCTTTACAGATATTGAGTATGCACCCAATATTAGCTCAGGTATTACTTCAAGAAAATCCAGAGCTTAAGAGTAGTATTCTTTCTGCAACCAGACGAGGTGGGAAAGGTCATAAAATACAACAAACAGGATTCAATCAATATTTATATCAAGGACAGTTGATACAAAAGGGCAGATTAACTACAGATTTTCCAGATCCTAGTATCAGTCGTGCAACCAGTGCTCTTATAGAATCAAAAGAAATAAGTTTAAGTAAAGAAGGTATTACTAGAGAGGTAATATCTGAATTGATTAAACAAGATATACATGCAGAATTTCGTGATTGGTTTGATGAAGTAGGTCATGAAATGATTTATGATGTATTGTTGCAACGAGATATAAAAAATAATATAGGTACTGTTGCTTCTGAAATAATGAAAGAAGTGTTAGATGCAACAGCAACAAGAAAAAGATAAGGAGAATAATAAATGCCAAGACGTTCAGTTGTAATAGGACTTCCATTAACATTAGCATTGAGAGGACTTAATATGTTGGGGGGTCGTGCAAGTTCAATCGTATCAAAGATAGCACCAGCCGTATCAGTGTTAAGTGTAGCCACCCCATGGCTTAGTGAGATAGCAAAAACTGCATCTTCATCATCAACTGCTGGTGTAGTTGCAGAGGAGAATCCAATCATTATGGGATTAAGTAATATACTTGGGGCTGCTGTGTTTGCAGATATGAATGCACAAATGGTTGATATCTCAGAGAAACGACGGATGGCAATAGTTGATATTCCAGGTAGAGAATCAGATTTTCTACAAGACCTTGGTGGTCATAGTGCAGTAATTAAGATATCAGGTAAGTTCTTTGATGAAGATCCAAGTTATAATCAAAATGCTTCTGTTATTCAACAGTTTTTACAATCAACTATAAGAAATGGAGCAACTGGTAGTACACAGATATTACGATTACTTATGAGAACTGCAACTCCTGTACCATTTATGTGTGAACATGATATTGCTATGGGGGTCATTACTGATTTCAAAACTTCAATGGTTGCTGGTGAACCACGAATGGTTAATTATGATATGACACTTGTTGAATATACTCGTATACCATATATTGTAAAAATGGGTATGCTTGGGATATCAAATCAAGCTGCTGCACTTACAAATTAGGTGAATTAAATGCCGGGTATTAAAGATTATTTTACTTATGACCAAATGTTACAAGAACGTGGGTATAAACCAGTTTTGATATTAGTATCAGTTAATGATTATGAAGACTATTCCGATAGACGGGTAATAGTTAGTAATGTACCAGATGATGTCTATCTTCATGACCTTATAGATTATGGTGTGTCTAAAAGTCGTGTTATAGGAAAAGTAGTATCTGATAGACTTTCTAATATTGCGTCTGAAATAAATTCTGCATTAACAAATGTATCTGGTCAAGTAACAGATAAAGACAGAGCATTGAGTGGGTGTGCAATAGATTTAACAATTCCTACACAACAATCTGCTCATAGTCTTAATATAATTTTTCAGAATCCATTAATGGTTGGGCCTTCTGGAGATGAGTTCTATGGTTCTGATTTTTTAAAATGTGGATTTCCTGTATGGGTAATGTTAGGATATATAAACAAAATGGGTGAAGTTGTTGGTCATCCATTTGATACAGAAAAACATACCAGTCTTCCAATTGTATTTTCAGGACTTATAGGTTCTCTTGATCAAGAATTAACAATTAACGCTGGAGATAGATTACTTGTCGAGGCTGCTAGTCAACGTTGGTATTTTTCACATTTCAAATATGGTATTGGAAGAAAGGAAGAAACAAATAAATTGACAGTAAAACTTGATGCAACATTAGAAATCACGTTAAATAACTTTTTTACAGAATTTTATAATGATAAGGGTGCAACAATACCAGAAGCAATTTTATCTGTATTAGGGATTACTATTAGTCATGATGAGAAAAAATTACCAACATTAATTGATAGATATAAACCTAATATAAAATTCCACCCAAAAGTTGACAAAAATAAATTACCAGTAAAAACAGCTGAAAATGATCTTGGTTTAGCTTTAAAAGATAATTATCTCACAATATTAAAACGAATAGAAAATCTATATCAGGTTGATATAAACTGGGAAGCACAGGATTTACTTACAACAAATATAATTGTTACCCCTAGATTAGATCCATATAATATGATATTTGATGAGCATGACAAGGTAAATGAAGCATTTGAATTAAGGATTCATCAAATGATTCTTGGTGGTAATGTACGAGATTGTAGTTTTAGAATTGATGCTGAGGGTAGTATAAACCAGATATTAATAAGTATTGTTGACCCAGATACAGCTGAAATATCAGATTCATTATTATTAACAAAATCAACTATGGATCAAATTTTAACGGAATGGAAAGAACGTTCATTTGCTAAAACAAGTAAGAAACCATTAATTGATATAGAAGGAAAAGATCTAATAGAAAAACGAGACGCACAATCAAAAAATCCTACTCTTCGTGGTCTTATACGTCCTGCAAATGATGACATGGAACGTGTATTTGGAAAAAAGACAAGGGTTCTTAATTTAACAATTTCAAAACATGATATTGAGAATAAAGAAGGTGGAACTACATTATCAACAGGTGAAACAATACCATATCCACGAGAAGCACTTGAAGCAATAGTTAGGCGTCTTCATTATTGGGGTGCTCGTGGTTCTGCGATGATGATGGGTAATGCCCAGATACGTGAAGGAGATCTTGTTGAGATATTTGATAGAAGACCAAAAGGAACAACATTACTTGGATTCAATATGAATGTAACTGGTATGTCTCTTACTCCATTTATAGAACGATTTAAATCAATAGCTAATGATAGTGTATTGAGAACAACAGCATCAAGATATTCAAAAGAACAATATCTTGGATTAAGTTTATTTGACAATATTTATTATATCTGGAAGGTTAAACATTACTTTGGGCCAGAAGGATATTGGACTAAAATTTGGTTTATAAAACAGCGAGATGCATTGTCTGAATCAAAAAGTTCAATTTTCAAGAACATGGTAAAACATTCAAAGAAAATATATGATGAGGATGATACATAATGAATCTTGATGATGTACGTGAGGAAATGCGTGATTTAAGTGATATATCTGGCCCATGGAGAAGAATTGAGTATTTTAATCCAAGAGCATTAGTAACTGCGGTCTATAACGCTGGTGATATTGCAGATAAGGATGAAAAGAATGAAAAGAAGGATACATTCGAATTATTACCAGGTCAGATACAATTCAGTAGACGTTCAACAATATCTGATGGTGATATAACACATGTAATAAAAGAAATCGCATGGGTTGTAATGCCAGGTGGTTTACGTACAGATACAGAAGAAGGATCAACAAATGAAATAGAACGGACTTCTAATCAACATTTTGGTACATATTCTATGCCACGAGTTGGGGATTTTGTATTTATCATCGGGTTTAATTTTGCTAGTGGTGATGGAATTGATATAAGATATTATTCCTTTGGTGTGATGGGTTCAAGTGGTGTAACACGACCACCACCAACTGATGATGAGGACATGCAGATGGTTCATCGTTCTGGTGCGTCTATCAGATTGAACGATACGTATGCTGGTGGTGGTAGTATCGATACAGATGGTACAAGTACGCTTGCACCTTCTTCTATGGGTGGATTAACTGGTAATTTAACTATGGTTGGTAATAGAACTATGGTGCTTGCTGGTTCACGATATTTATCACATGGTCTTCTTGCAAAATATGGTGATACCAGAATGCCATTCAAAGACCTAAAGATCAAAACTTATTCAAGAACCACTGGTGAAACTCAAAATGTACCAGATAACAAATATACTGAACTATTTGCAAATACTACTGATACAACATATTATGATTCATTTGTAACAGAAAGAATAACAACTAATGAAAAGTTCCTATCACCACCATCAACTACCGACACTCTTATCCCGCTTTCTGATAACACGTTATTGCTATCACAACATGGTGGTGGTGTGGTTCGTATCGATGACCATAGTGATGATACAGATTATTCACGGTTGACCATGACCTCAGCCAGTGTGTCGATCATGGTTGGTACTGATTACCAGGCGCTTGGTCGTGCTGGTACAAGTACATCATCAGGAACGGCAGCAGGTATTGGTGGTGATGGTAATGCAGGTACCGCAGGTGATGTTGGTACGGGAACTGATACATTTGAAATCCAGCACAAGAGTGGTACACGAATCACTATTGATGAAGATGGTAAGGTAAATATTTTTACTCGTGATGCGAATGCTAGTATTCATATTGATACTGAAAGTGATGCAAAGATATATCTTGGTGAAGGAACCCAACCAATTATTAAGAACACCGACAAAACAGAAACTGAAAAAGCTGTTGGTGCTCCAATCATGGGGTCAACATCTACTACAATGGGTGCTCTTGCATTCCCAATACCACATATACATCTTGGTCACAAGCATACGCTAAAGAACACCCAAGGTAAAGTATGGGTGTAATAAGATATATATGAGAGTGATACACACCTAACAAGAGGATAATTCTATGACAGAACCTAGTATAACAATGACAGCACGAACTACAGGCTCAGGTACGTTTAGTGTTGCATTGATAATAGCTGGCACAGTACAGACTGGCGATATTCGCTGGTCTGGTACAGCAGATGAGGATGGTTTCATAACCATCCCAGCAAGTGGTAATATGTTTGCTGATTACCTGTATTTTGGATCAACCCAGATTGCAGATGGAACACAGCAACCAGATCAAACACCATCAACAGCGATGATTAAAGTAGAAACAGATAATTATGACTTTGATATCGCACCAAAATTCACCGTGTATGATAGTACATCATATACTGAAGTAGAAGAGATGTGTACAGGTACTGCAAATCTTCAATATCCACTCATCAAAGGAAGGATATCAACTTCAAGTGCTGTACCTGCACAATACTGGGGTGAGAGCACAGAGGATGACCTTCATGAGTTTCAAACTCTTGGTGCTGTAACAAGTGGCAATCAAGGATTATGTGGTGCAACAAGTTATCTTCAAGCAACTACTACAAACCTAAATACAACACCAGAATATCTCTGGATAGCATTATCAATTCCAGATGATGTAACATCAGGACTGGATTCAGTCGATGGTGTTATCACAATAGAATACACATTTACAGCATAGGTGATAATTATGAGTGATAAGTGGTCATTACTTCGTATTTTCTATAAGAATGGAGATAGTATAACTGAAAAAATTGACGAAGTTGATTTTTGGACAAATGCGAAGAAAGATAATATAGTTGCATTAAAAATCAAACGCTTATCAAATGGTACAGAGATTGGGCTTGTGAACACAAATGATAATAACTACCAGTTCTTTTCATTCAAACGAAAAGTCATTGTTATGGGTAATGGTAAAAATGATGTGAAAGAATTTCATGGTATTGGAATGATAACAGATGTTGATGGTAATTATCATGGAATTGAAATCGCAGAAACTGGAAAACTCCGTAAATGGTTTGGTAATGTCATAGATGAAGGTAGAAATTTAAAATTACATGGAGTTAAACTTGAGGAGATAGAATAATGGCTGATGGTAAAAAGAACATAGCGGTAAAAGCTAACATTCAAGAAGACTACTCAAGTTTACTTGTTGATTATGGTCTTACTGGTCATTCGGTATATGAAACTGCACCACGACATTCGATATTCTATACTCAAGGAGGAACTCCAGATAGTCTTATTGCACCAACAGATCCATACTGGTTTGTAAAATCTGGTGCTAGTCAGACAGGTAAAGAAGGATTTGCAGAACTTGGTATTGGTCAAAATACAACATTTGATCAGACGGATGCTAGTCTTACTGCATTTATTCGAGCACAATTAGATTCAACAAGTGGTGAGGGTGAAATCAAAATCAAACCATCACTTTGGTTTTATCCTAGCTCAGAACCAATTACACCACAGATTGGGATGGTATATTTTGATACAACTGCTGGTGAACTAAAGGTCTATTCTGGTACATGGCAATCACTGACAACAGGTTCTGGTATGAGCGCTCATGATTTAACAGGTTCATATCATACAGAAGATGCAACAGGTGGTGCTGGAAGATTTCTAAAGTCCGATTCAGATACTACATTTTCATGGCAGGCACATGGTCTCACTGCTTCTGACGTTGGGGCAGTTGACACTACTACCTATGGTTCTCACGACCACAGCACAGGAGACCCAACTCAGGTTTCTTATACAGATCTGACAAACATCCCTTCAACCTTTACACCAACTGCACATAATCTCATTGACACAACTGGTCATCCAGTATCAGGTCTTACAACGGGACATTTCTTGAAAGCAACAGGAGCAACCACTTACGCCTTTGGTGCTCACGGATTGACAGCAAGTGACGTAGGAGCATATACCACTGCTCAAACAGATACAGCAATAGATACTGATATTTCAACCCACACATCAGTCGCATCTGCTCATCATAATCCAGTGACCGTTGCATCTGCTCCATTAACATTGAGCACCCAAGAGATTACCTTCAATTATGATACTCATCACTTCCAACTATCAGGTAACAATATCCAGTTAGGAACGGAATCACCAAGCAGTGGTGAATATCTTAAGTGGGATGGAACTAATACTGTCTGGGAAACGCCTCCTGGTGCTGCTGAAACATTCAAGAAAGATACAACGTATTATGCTTCACACTGGGTTCCGATTGAGCTGATAGGGTTTGACTCTTTAAACGGTTCACTTGGTGCATTGACCAATGTGACTGGTGTCTTTGGTAAGTTAATGACACAATCCTCTGGATTCTGTGGATATTTCACTGGATCAGTTATGTGTCCAGATGCTAAGGCCACCAGTGCAGAGATGCGTATCTGGTACAAGAAGACATCAGGAACAACAGATCTGGTTGCTATCAATACAACTGTTGGATATTTACAGAACGGCACGACCTGTGCATGGAATGTATCCGCAGCCCCTGGTGTTAATCTCTATGGAACTAATCAGGCACGTTATGCACCAGTCTCACTCTCTGATGCAGATATCACTGGGGGCGGTATTTTCACCTTCAGATTCAGGTTTGAACTGTTGGCTGATAATGCGGTCTATATACTTGGCGTACAGATAGTGTTTACGGAGGACCATGATGGGGCATGATAAACAGGAGGCAAAAATAAATGGTATATACATCATTCAGAGACTCGTACTTACGAGAAACAACATACGGAACATCCGACATAGCGCAGGCAACACAGACCTACATCTTTGGAATCATTCCACAGACAGCGGTTCAATTATCTACGTGGTGATCACAATCGTAGTCGTATTTATTGTAGTAAAATACCACCGCCGAAGTGCATATTAAGGAGAAACAATAAAATAAAATAAGTGTAACGTTATGACAACAATAAATAAAACATTACTATTGAACATCATGCCGTTCGTTGCGGTTGCAATCTGGATTGCAGGAATGTTCTTACCATTCCCAGTTGGGGACTTGGCTATAGTTGGTTTTGCTTTTGGGCTTGCGCTCAGAGCAGCTTTGCCATATTATATGGCGTGGAAACAGAACGAAGAGATTCTCGTTTTTAATCTAGCATACCTCATGCCAATCGTGGTACTGATTGCAGGTGCTGTTATAGGTGGCATCACTGGTGTATCAACATATCTTAATGTAGTTTTTACTACCGATGTACCACAGCTTGTCTATATAGGTGCCACAGTTTTTGCCTACGGTGGTTATGATGCATTCAATGGCTTTAGAAAGTGGTGGCCTTTTTTAGAAGAGCTTTTCAAAAACAAGCAACTTGATCTTGAGCTTGCTTTAGAAGCACTTGCTGATGAGTACGAAGACGAAGAAGAAAACGAAGAAGAAGAAGTTTCTATAGAAAAACCAATCGATGAAATCCCTGTTCCTGAACCAACACCACCAGTTGAAGAAGGACCAGTATAAAATATAAGGTGAGAGGATATGAGCATAGAAGATTACGGTGTCGATATTGGATTTGAATATAATGAATCGACTGCTGATGTATATACCCAAGACACTGATCTTGGGTTTTCAAAAGGAATTAATAACCTATATCAAGCAATACAGAACCGACTACTTACTCCTCTAGGTAGATATCCTCTTCAACCAACCTATGGTAGTCTTTTACATACATTGGTTGGACAAGGTAATAATCCTCTTATTGAAATGTCGGTAAAAATGATGATATTCGAAGCATTACAACCAGAAGACCGCATAGCATTTATAAAAGGAATTAGCGTGTCGTTTGAACGTACAACAGGTACAATAACAGCCATTGTTGAAATTGTGAGTACCTATTCAAACCAAATTACAATCAATGCAACAATCGGGTGATCACATGTCAACATATAATCTTCCAGGAAAACCAACATTAACAGATTTAATAACACAGATGTTAGAACAAGTAATAAAAGGATGGTATCCAGTATTTGATGAAGCAATTGTATATGATGATGAAACTTACAGTTATTCACTTGAAGCTGGTAATATAACCCCAGTTGATATTCATGATGTTCTTAGTGTACGAGGAACAAACGATAGTTCAGAATATACCTTTACATTATCAAGTGATTATGAATTACTTGATACAACAAGTGATGGTAAACTTGATACTTTTCATTGGATAAGTACAGGAACCTTACCAGATGATGCAACAACTTTTTATGTTAGTTATAGATATCAAGTCAATGAAAGTGGGCTTACAGATATCACTCCAGGTTCTGTATTACGAACAACAATTGAATCAGTTGCTATACAACTATATCGAGCATTCTTAAAAATTGAAGAGGTTGGTCGTGACTCATTCGTTGATACGGCTGTTGGAAGTCGTCTTGATTTACTTGGAAGAATTGTTGGGGTTACAAGAAATCCAGCAACACGTTCTACTGGATATGTTACTTTACGACGTGACCCAACATCAACTACCTCAACTATTGATATCCCTGTTGGTACACAATTATCAACAATCGGTTCATCAACAACACCAAAAGTGTTTTTCCAGACTACAAAAACTGCACGTATAAGATCAGGTGAAACAGAAGCAGTAACATATACATCTAGTACCGACCCAGATTATTTACAACCTTGGGTTGCCGTTGAATCATTATCATTAGGTGCAGATACTAATATTACATCTGGGGCAATTGTAAGAAATATAACTGCTTCATCATATGTAACATATGTTAATAACCCAAGTACATACAACGTAAGTGGTGAACAGTTCACAGCTGATGGTGTTACACAAGTATTTGAATTAGCACACCCACCATCTTCTGCTGCTTCTTTGGGGTCAAAATATGTTCAATATAAACATGGTTTTATATCACAGCCAAGTACTGCTTCAACAATCAAGGTAATATTAGATGTTAATGGTAGTGGTGATTATAATAATGGAACTGGTCAGTATGTACGAGTTACAATCTTTGGTCTTGATAATGGTGGTTCAGCAGCAAATGAATATATGGACTTAGATAATTCAACAACATTTGATACCACCACCACCAGCTTTTCAGCAATCTACTATGTTACATTCGTAAACAGTACAGGTGGAGGTGGTGTTGGAGAAGGTATTGGTGCTTCATCAACAATTACTGTTCAAAATAGTGCAGCAACTGAAACCTATCTTGATGACCAAGCCCCAGGTGAGCAGGTTGATAGTGGTCATCTTGATATGATAGCAGATGCTTCATACATTGATCTTTACATGTGGGAAGATAACAGTTGGAAATTGAAATCAATTGGAACAACAGGTAGTGGAACAAACAGTTATTACTACGTCGATGAAGATATTGGCTCTTTTGATGCTGGTGTTATTTATTGGAACGATGGTGGTACGAGTACATGGACAGGAAGTGATCCGTATTATTCAAGTTTTGATGCTGGGCCAAATGCTGATGGTTTGAACATTAAACTTGAATATTATCCTATTGATGGGGAAACTGGTACTGGTGAAGCAGAAGATGTTTCATCTGGGATTACAGCATTCAATGTTACATATGAATACAAATATGGTTGGCTAGACCAACCAGGAACAGCAACTGAAATTCATGTATCATGCACAAATGGTTCTGGTGTTGATACAGCATGGGATGGAACAGTAATCGTTCATGGTACGACAGCAACTGGCGGTATTGAGGATCAAGAAGCACTTGTATTTGATAGTGGTGTTCCAGATTATGAACAAGTAACTACCAAACAATTCAGTAAGATTGATTATGTAACTTTTTCAAATGCAAATAATCCTTCATATGGATTTGGTGAAACAGGTGCTATCTCAACATATGTACGACTTGGAACTACAACCAAAGGTTACGATTTAATGGATGAGTCACAATGTGGTACACGAGTTGATGGTGGATATCTTTCACTTATTGGTGTTGATTCTGATACAACATTGAAGGTTTATGTATATGATAGTGGATGGTCACTTCATACACAAGCAGCATCTGAATATACGTATACTGATGAAGGTTCAACAGCTGGGTTAATAGACTTTGGTGTGACATGGGATTGGTCAACATCACCATATGTGAATGAACATGATGCTGGGCCATTCGGTGATGGTAGAAACATTATGATTGAATATGTTCCAATATACACTGAGTATTCAGTCTCTGATGTACAATTATTACTTGAAGGTATGCCACCAACAGGATCAATATTAACCTTAAGTTATACATGGGATAATAGTTTTATTACTGGTAGTAATACAGAACTCGATTCTGCTTATAGACGAAGAATTAGTAGTAGTATTTCAAGTTCTGCTAAAGGTACATTAGATGCAATCGAATCTGCTGTATTAGCAATTGATAATATTGAAGGTGTAGTTGTTGATGATTATTCAACAGACCCAACTATCAATATTGGTGAAGTTCATATATTTGCATGGACAAACACTGGATTATTAGATGGTGGTACACGAGCGTTAGTTACAAAAGCTGTTAATGATACTCGTGCTGCTGGTGTAAAACCAGTAATTTTAGCACCAACACCAATTTACATTGCAATACAAGCAATAGTAGTTGTATCAACAGGCATATCACGAACATTAGCTACTATACAAACAGATGTTGAAGATGCTGTGATAGATTATATCAATGGACTTGGAATTAATAGGGCTATGTATAAATCAGAACTTATTGATATAATGGAATCAGTATCAGAAGTTAGATATGTTGATATGAGTTCACTTGAAGTTTATGGATATGATACTGATACATCAACTACTGTATCACATGAAGCACCTTATAATACATCTCCATATTGGTATTTTGACAATGGAACACCACCAACACAAGATTGGTCAACAAATGGCAATATCATTTATGTTAACTCTGGGTATGTTCTGAGAGCAGATACAAATGACGATGATGGTGGGGGTAACGAAGCAATAAGTATTACTGTGGAGTATGGATAAAATGGAAATTGTGAGTAAGGAGGTTTACTATTATTCACAGGCCAATGATTTTTATAAGTTCATAAAAAATCAATTCACAGAATATCAGATATTACTTGTTGAAGGATATCTAGCAGACGTATGGCACACATTCATTCAAGGAACTGATTATGAGTTATTTAATAATGGTCTTCGTTGGTTATCAGGTGGTGATAAACCAGAAGCACCACCATCATTTATTTCTGCTGCTGGTACTATTCCATTTGAAATATCATATGTCTACGAAAAACCACCAGTTGAAGCATTAATTGATACTGTATTTCCATTTGTTGATCAAGATGGTGCATACATCGCAATTATAAAATCAATTGGGGCACAAATACAACGACAGTATGTTATTAAGAATAATGTAGCAAATGAACATGATTTTGAAAAATCAAATGGTGAAGAGTTAAATCATTTAGCATCTTGGTATAATATTACACGATTATCAGATGAATCTGATAGTGGTTTACGTGGGCGTTTACTTGATTTTCTTAATTCATTTGTATCTTCTGGAACAACAGATGCTATATCAGCTGCCATAGAAGCGTATACAGGTACTGTACCAGTAATTACTGAACTTTGGCAATCAATCAGTTATTTTGATTATAATATAGATGATTATAGTAATCCAACATTATCACCTGATGAATGGAGAACTTATTTGTTTGCAGGTGGAATACCTGATAATACATACACATTTCAAGCATATTTCTATGACCCACTATTTCAATTGAATACGTTCTTTTGTATATTACCATATGAAGTCATAACAGAATTTGGATTGAATGCAATTAAACGTTTGATTTCAAGTACAAAAGCTGCTGGTATTCAAGGATATATTGGATGGTTACTAGAAGAGAATTTTGATGCTGATGCATTAGATGATTGGGAGGTTATCATATGACCGATGGTGCAAAAAATATTCCAGTAAAAGCTTCAATGTTTTCATCTGGGTGGACAATCCCGACTGTAGGTGATAATGCATTCAAAGCAAATTACTATGGAACTACAACAAGTGCTATCAAAATTAAAACATCAGCAAAACCAGGATGTGATTCTTGGAATGATTATTTGATAACTGGGTATGCAAATCTTATATCAACAGCAAGCGCAAACCATAGAATAGGATATATTACTCGATATCAGGATGTTAATAATTATTACTTCATTGGGTTTAAAACTGATACCACTGGTGGGAATGGTAACAGTACCTATGAAGTATATGAAAAGAATACTGGTACATATACAAGATTAGAAAATCAATATGATACTGGATATAATGATGAAAGCGACCCAAACCCAGCAAATTGGGATGTTGGTATACCAGAAACTGTTGGTACAGGTGGTGTATTAAGTGCAAATACCCAATACCATTTACGTGTGGATTTATATGGGTCTGTGTGCAGAATGTTTATACAGAATGTACTGGTATATGAAAATAGAACTGGGTTTACTACATTTACAGAAGGTGAAATTGGGCTTGAAGCCTTCACACAAAGTAGTGATACAATAATAGCAACATTTGATACGATTAAGGTGGTAAGTTAATGAGCGAACGAGACAGAATGGAAAGTGCAGATATTGCACCAGGATCAGAGGTATCAGTTGATTATTTCAATTTATCTGTTCCTAATTCAATTGAATACAACGCAGAACAAGAGATGTTAAAACGAAGTGAACATTCATTTGCAAATTTTGTAGTTACAATTCCAACATTATTCGATAATGAATTTGGTGGTGGATATATAGCAAAAGATTCATTAGAAGTCACAAGAAATACCCTTGATAATAATACTGTTGATATCAAAGCAGGTGTTGCATACATTGGTGGTCGTAGATATAGACAGCTTAGTAATATTATTGGATCAACAGTTCTAGGAAGTCCAACTGGTACCAGCCTTTATTACATACATCTTAGATATACTAAATCAACAGGTACATTTGATTTTTATGCTTCAACATCTGAACTTGAAGACACTTCTACAGTCAAATATCTGACACTTGCAAGTGCAACATATGCTACTACTGCATGGGCTGATGATTTTACTGACCTTCGTGCTTCAAATACACAACTACCACCACCAATTACCTTTGCAAAAGGTGATGCACTCAACTACATTTTGACTGTACAGAACACAAGTAGTCCTTATCAGGGCATTGATCTTTTAGGAACAATGAAAATTGGTGATGTTGGAACAGATAGATATCTTGATATCTATGGTACGACAACAGAAGCACTTACTATTCATGATATTGCTGGCCCATATAGCGGAACGATTGTTTCAGATGCAGCGAACAGGATCAAGATTCTCAATAATCTTTATGTACCAACGACAACCACACTTGGGTCGGTGGTAATAACTGGTGCTGGTATATCAAGTCTTTCAACATTAGCATTCGGTGCTGGTGGAACAATCAGTACAGCTTCTGGTGATATCAGTTTTAATAATGAGAACCTAACGACAATTGGAGCAATCGGATGTGCGTCAGTTACAGCAACTGGTAATATTTCCGCATTGACTTACACAGGTGAATGGACAGGAACTGCCATTGCAGATACCTATGTAGCTAATGATATTACTTTAACTAACATCACCCAAATTACCAATCGTTCACATACAAACTTGACAGATATTGGGAGTAATACTCATAGTACCATTGATACTCATATTGGTACATCGTCCATTCATTTTACTCAAGGAAATATCACTACTGTTGGCACAATAGGGTCTGGTACATGGAATGCAACTGCTATTACGGCAGCAAAGGGTGGAACAGGTCAGACTTCATATTCTACTGGTAATCTTCTATATGCAAGTGGCACAACTGCATTATCAAAGCTTGCAGCAGGCGCAACCAATGCAGTTCTAATGGGTGGTACTACTCCATCTTGGGACTCAACACCATCAGTAAGCACCATCACAGCGACAAGCACTGGGTCTTCAATCGCAAGTTCGGCAAGTGTTGGTGGTGTTACTCTCAATAGTGGGACAATAAATATGGCTGGTGCATTAAGTGGTGTAACAACAATCAGTGCTTCAAGTACTATTTCTACTTCTGGTAATTTAACAGTTTCTGGTGGTAACATATATGGTAATTCAGTATTATTAAAATTAGGAGTAACAGGTGAAACCCAGATATTCATCACAGATGATGAAACTGATGTAACATCATCATGTCAAAATAATACTGGATTTTCTGTACATAGAATTACATATGATGAATCAATTTCATCATCATCAGCTGCTTCTAAAACAAATATTAAATCTTTAGACCACAAAGATGTTTCAGATTTATTAAAGGGTATAAAAGCTAAAACTTTTGAAAGGATATATAATAGAGGCGATGAACGTATCGGACTCATTGCTGATGAAATGCCAGAATGCATTAAAGAAAAGAAAGACAAAGATGATCCTAATGCAGTATCAGGGTATGATTTCACTGCTTTGGTTGCTATGATGTTAACAAAGATAAACTATTTAGAAGAACGATTAGAAGTAGTTGAAATGAAAAAATAAAGGGATAGTACATAAAGGGTAGTAATAGTTATCATTTACGCACGTAAACAACCATAGTCTATTTAAATGATTGAAGATACCTCTGTATAAGAGGTCTCTTCAATGATTGAACTATTACATCCACTATTATTCGTGATATCAGGAGCAGTTGGTGGATTCTTTAGAACATATATATCACATGAGGCTAAGCTTATCTGGCCTATGATTGATCCAAAACAAAAACGAATGAGATTTGGATTTCTATTATCAATTGGTATTGGTGCTTTCATAGCGTATTTAGTATCAGTTGGACTTGTTACATTTTTACCATTTGAATTACCTGAATCAATATGGACAACAATGCTTGTTGGTTTTGTTGTTGGTCTTGGGAGTCAAACGATATTAGAAAAGATAGCAGGGTTTAAACTAAAAGATCCTGATGCTCTTGTGATTGGTGGGGAATTATTTGCACCATTTGAAATGAATGTACCACGTAAAAAATTATACGATTACATCGCAAATAATATTCCAGAAGTAGAACGAATATTGATTTCTGATGGTGATCTTGCTGGTGTAATGAAGGTTATTGTAGTTCCAAAACAAGATACAGACTCAGATAAAGTAAAGATGAAAGTTGAAAATACAATCAATCATATGAAGTGTCCAGGTATTCAAGTATATGTTACATTACCAAAAGAGGTTGTTATTAACCTTAAATTGACAGTTGAAGTAATGGATGGTACTGACCCAGAAAAAACAAAGACCATTCATATTCCTAAGATACAAGATGTTGTTAAACGTTATATCGATTCTTTACCACCAGGTGAAGCAATTTTAAAAAGCAAGATAATCACTGCAATTGTATCTTCAAGCCCACTTATCAGAGATGTTCGTGGTGATAGAATTTCTAGCAACATTCCTTTTGATCATAGTAGAATACCAATAGGAAGATTTGAAGTTGCTCGATGTGGTACTATTGATGTAAAACTTATTATCAGAACGATAGGAGATACGGGGTATTAACCCCCATATTTCCTCATGATTTGTTCTATGATAGGTCTACATGCTTGGTTGATTTCAAATCCAATAAAATCACGTTTGAGTTTTAATGATGCTTCAAGACTTGTACCATTACCAAGAAATGGATCAAGTACTATATCACCTTCATTTGAAGAGGTTTCAATGAGTAGTTCAATCTGACTCAATGGAAGTTTTGTTCCATTCTTTAATCTACCAGGCATATTTTCTGTTTGATGAAACAGAACATCCTCTGGATAGTGATATAAATGCCCATCCTTTGGGTGTGGTTTTAATACCTTATTGAACACATGTTCTTGATTTTTTCCTTCTTCACTTTCACATTTAGTATAATACAATAAATGATAATGTGAATTAACCCACCCCCAACGTTTATATGTACCAAAGGTGCGACGCCAGATAAGATGCCCGCGTGGAAATAAATCGTAGTTATCAGCAGCTGCAAGTACATCTAATAAATGATTCCAACTTGAATAGATATACATTGAACCTGAATCTTTCATCACCCTAGTAGCCTGTTTTAACCAGTCCATAGTGAATCCATAATAATCATCAGGAGCCTCCTGATAACCACCAACAACGAACTCCGAACGTCGGTTGTAGTTACTTTTATCTTTTCCATCGAAGTCTAATCCGAAGGGGGGATCTGCGATGATGAGATCAACAACTTCATCCTTAATATGTGTCATACCTGTAATACAATCTTCATATGTTACGTTAATCGTCAAACATATCAACCCCAATTGATGGTCGTTTGTCTTCTTCTAAATCTACATACACAATCTGGTCACTATCATGTACTTCATGTTCAGGACAATGGTTCTGATATGCACAAAACATACATCTTCCACTGAGACCTGTAGAATAATTCCTACTATTCAATGATGTGAATTTAGGATTTTCTAATATCTCTAAGGCATTTAAAAAAGGGGCTACATCCACCTTATATTTTAAAAGTTGATATCCAATTGCATGTGCAGGTTTTTTGAATAACCCACTCCATACCTCTGCATTGATAGGATATTTGCCGTTCTCACTTGCGATATCGAATTTTCCTGTGACCTTAGCCATGTGATAATAAGTGGATAGTTGTTCTGGATGGCTTCCTTGTTTCTTTATACTATACTTCCAATCCATGAGTGTTACTACCCATTGATTGGTACATGTACAAAGAGGATCATTAGGTTGGATGTGTTTACATTCATGAAAATAACCATCTTTTTCAACCTGTCCTTTCAACCATACTCGTGCAATTAAATCTGCTGTTCCAGCAACTGCCATACCAGTTCCCATAAAATCATCAACGAACATAGTTTGTTCTATCAAGATTGGGTCTAATCCAGAACGTCTTTCTTCACCATCAAAGAACTCTAATGACCGATAGAATTGCATGAATCCTTCGAATCCCTCATTCGCTGGCATGATAAGACGTTCTTGTATCTCGTCATTTTCTTGCCATCGTTTGATTATACCTTCTGCTCCAGACCCCCATGAAATTGGTGGTGGTGGTGCATATCCTTTTACTTCACATAGAAATTTTTCTATTTTCCAGTGTGTAAGAGAACCTGGTAATGTAATTGCATTAGCAATTAAATCTTTACCTACACCGTGTTTGATGTTATAAGCAATTGCTTGACATTCACGCCCACTAAGAACACCTGTTACCCTGTAGTAATCTTTTCCACCTCTTCTATAAGCCATGTTTACACCGACCAAAGATACTTACGTCTGCCTCTTTGTCCAATTCCTCTCGATTGTTTTGACATTATAATCCTAAGATTTTTAGGACATTCATCTGATGTAGCCATCCATTTTAGTTTTGGCTGTATCGTGTCATAAGGGATATCGAGCGCTTGCGCTATTTCTTCTGTGTCAAATTTATCAGGACTACATGTTTCTAGAAATTCATGAAGTACAACTTCATAATCTCTAAGAATCAAATTGTCTTTATCATCTTTGACATAAAGACGCCCGCCGATTTTTACTAGTTCTGTCATATTATTTTCCTTCCCGCCACACGCTGTTGATAAAGAGGTGCTCCCTCCATTTCAAATCCTTTACATCCCAGATTTTTCTCCATTGCTCTACCAGCACTACAATTTTCAAAATGCATTTCTTGCCAATACTTTCTTTCTTGTGGGGTACGAGATTTTGAAACTCGTTTACAACGACACATATCACGCCCTGTTCCAGTACCTGAAACAACCTGATGATGTTTACATCTCATACCATCACAAAGACCAAGTTTAGCCATTTGTGTGTTATGAAATGCTATTGTATCCCGATATTGACGCATTGTTTCTTCTTGTCTAGCAGCAGTAATGTCTGGCATGTCACGAAGGATTCGTTTTTGATATTTATCAGCGTCTGACATAGTACATTCTATTTATCGATAAGCTTAAAAGTTTTTTGGCAACACAATTTTAACCAACCACGCATAAAGATGAACCACAATCTTTACATGTTATACATCCTTCTTTATGGTCTATATTTGTTGATCCACAACTTGCACATTTCAATTTTGATAAGAATGCATCTCTTAAACAATCATCTCTAAATACAGTAAGTCCTTTACAACCAGTTGAATAAGCAAGTTTAATAACATGTTCAACATCATCGATTGTTGCCTTGTTTGGTAAATTAATGGTCTTTGATATGCTCATATCTGTGTACTTCTGTACTACTGATTGCATTTTTACATGATTTTCTGGAGTAACTTCACCAGCAGTAATATATGCATTGAATGATTCAGGTAATACTCCTTCTTTAACAAGTTCACGAGGTGTTTTGTTAGTAGCCAACATAGTTCCAAGAACATCAGACTTTTCATGTTTCTCTAAATCTTGTTTAAAGCTCTCAGCAACAACAATTGCAGGGTCTTTACCTTCTCTATTCATTTGATATACCATTTGAAAGAATGGCTCTATACCACTACTAACACCAGCAATGAATGATATACTACCAGTTGGTGCAATTGATGTAACAGTTCCATTTCTACGTCTTATACCATCACCTTGATCCCATGATGGAAAAGTACCATCGTTATGTCTCATCTGGATACTTTCATTAAGAGCAGTTGATGAAACAAATTGCATTATTTCAGATGTTTTTTCTACTGCTTCATCTGTTCCATATGTAATATCAAGAACAGCAAGAACATCTGCAAGTCCCATAACACCAACACCAATCTTTCGTGTTAGTTTTGCTGCACGTTCCATTTCAGTTAATGGATAATGGTTTTTATCGATAACAGAATTTAAAAGTCGTACCATGGTTCTAATCGTTTTATCCATGGTTGTATAATCAATCTTCATACCATCTTTAGTTTCTTTTAAATGAGCAAATAGATTTATAGAACCAAGACAACATGATTCCCAATAATAAAGACCTGTTTCACCACAAGGGTTAACACCTTGAATGTTACCCAAACTTGGGGTTGTGTTACCTGATTGTATTGTATCCCAAAATAACACTCCAGGCTCACCATTTTCCCACATTGATTTTGCAATACGATGAAGAAGTTCACGCGAAGGAATCAATGTTCGTTCAGTATTTGTTGCAGGATCATAAGCTGGGAATGGTTTTCCATCACGAGGATTAATGAACACAATCTCAGCACCACGTTCAACTTTATCAAAAAATTCATCTGTTAATCCTATACTTAGATTGAATGTTGATAATTCACCTTCAACATCTTTTGCATGAATCCATCGTAAAATATCTGGATGGTCATATTTTAAAAGTCCTAAATTTGCAGAACGTCGTTTACCACCCTGTTTTATAACTTGACTAGCAACATCAAACATACGTAAGAAACTAACTATCCCTGATGATGTACCACCAGTCTTTTTGATTGTATCATTAGTGGGTCTAAGTTTTGAAAAGTTAAACCCAACACCACCACCTTGTTTCTGTATAATTGCTGATGATTTAACAGCCTCCATGATACCTTCGAGATCATCAGGAACAGGTACAAGATTACAGGCTGATAAATAACCAAGTTCTGTACCACTATTCATAAGAGTAGGGCTATTCGGTAAAGCCTTACATTCATGTAACATATCGAAATATTCTTTGAACTGTTCTGGGTTGTCTGCATGAAAATCAGCAACTCGACAGCACAATTTTTCCCAATCCTCACCATCTTTGTAATATCGTTCGTTGAGGAAATCTTCTGCTATATTATTAACCATATTTAATTCTCCGTTATCCGTTCTTCCGTTGTTGAACGTGCAACTTAACACTCAAACACATTCATTAAAAAGTCTTATGTCTCCACTATCGCTTTCCGTTCTAATATTTTAATGCATTCTAGGTCATCAAATAAGAATCCATATCCTGCGTCTCGTAATAACATATACATATCTTTTGCTATGTCACGTATCTCAAAATCAGCATGGTTACTTATCCGTAGCTCAAAAAAGTTACGTAAGGAACGTGCATTTATTGTCATTCGTAATCCTGTTCTAAATCCTGCTGGTATTAATCGTCTAGCAACATCAACAGAATATCCCTTTGCTAACCACCTATCGTATGATTTTGCTGCATCAATCATATACTCAATCCACTCATAAACATCTTCATTTTTGATTTGTGGTGGTATTAAGAAATCATCTTCTGTAAAGCTACGTTCAACTCGAAAACTCGTTTGTGTATATGATGCTATTCGATGACGTACTACCTGATGTGAAGCAACTCTAGACATACTGATATAGAAACTAAATGAAAAATGTTCAATGACACTTGTATGTCCAATTGATATCCATTTTTTTATTTTCTCAATACATTCTTCAATAGGTATTTCTGGTACATCATCAATTCTACCATCTTTTCTAGTTTTTAGTGTGTCATATACGACACCTCTTATAACTTTTCCATAAAATGGAAAGCCATTATCTGCTGGTGCTACATCTATGTAATTCATTTTATTTACCTCAAATATGGTGTATCAGAAAGATCAAGCTGGAACCCATGTTTTAACCAAGTTGTTTTACGTTGTAATGCATGGTCAGTTAGATACTTTCCTCTATCAGCAAAGTCGAATATTTTACAATCAACCTTACCGTCTTCTGGTCGCATAACACGACCAACTTTTTGTAATGTTTGAATGGCACTTTTTCCACCATCTGCTATTACAATAGCATCAAGTCCACGAAAGTCAAACCCTTCACCAATGATACCCTCTGTACTTATCATTGTCTTTAAACTTTTTTCTTTGAATCTTTTTATAATATCTTCACGTTCTGGATGTTCACCATGAACGAACTCAACTGTATGACTTGCATGTCCTACTGCAAAATTCAAAAGTTCTTCGCCATGTTCAATCCTATCAACGAATATGAGTGTACTTCTTCCTTCAAGATACATTCTATTAGCCATATCAATGACTTTTCGATTTCTATCTTGATTATGAACAATTCCCATTTCATACATTTGTTGCCAAGTAGTATCGTTTGAGGCAGGAATTGCTTTTACAGGGATGAATTTTATCTCTGGTCGTATCAACCAACCAGTTGCAATAAGTGGTTCTGGATCTACATTGTATATGATTTCACCATACGCGCCAATGGTCTTTATATTCTCACCATCTTCACGCATAAGAGGTGTTCCAGAATATCCTATACGAAAATAAGCATCAATATTCATGCTAGTATCGAATGAGGTCTTGGTAGCACCATGATGTACTTCATCTTCGATGAGCAATCCCCATCCATATTGATTATGAAGCCCCATGAAATCCTTCCATTCATCTGGTTTCTTTACTAGATTTGCAAGTGAGTGTGTAGTTGTTACTGTTATCAATGATGGTTCATATTTACTTCTGCCAATCATCCCTACATCTCCTTCATTAACATTTAGTGTATTGATAATCTCTTTCTGTATCTGATCCAATAATGTAAGTGAAGGTACTTTTATCAATGTAGTTCGTTTAAGATGCCCGATAATCATAGCCATCATGAATGTCTTACCACTTGCTGTTGGTGATTTAATTATGCCACGCCCACCAGCTTTTAGAACTGCCTCTAATGCTTCAGTCTGGTACGGGCGTGGTTCTCGTTTAAGTGTCCAATCAACATCTGGTAATTCTGGTGGGAAAGTACGCTCATTCTTAATGATTATCTCTTCATCAAGAACCCGTAACAATGTAATAAAGGTGTTAACACATCCAGTAGGTATATGAACACCACCACCAACGTTCTTTCCGATGAACTGTTTTCCGTCCCAGTTGTTTGCTCTGCACCATTCGCAGGAGCATCCTGCCTCTGGGCGCTTATGTTCAGCGCCCTCAGACCGTAGCCTACTCATCCATTTGGTACGACGTATCTGCCAGTTCTGCATGGTGAAGCTTGCTATATCTCTGGCATGGTCAAGCATAGCAGGGGTATCTGATTTTATGGCTGTCCATGTGTTCCGAAGGGTGATGGTGGTGGTCATAGGTTTAGATCCCTTCTTTGATCATATTATCTGCAAGGTTCATTGTTTTTCTTAGTACAGCTTCATAAGATGAATTTTCTTCATTGTTATGTGCATGAAGTGTATCGAACCCAAAGAAGTATAGATCTTCTGGTATAAGTTTTATGTATGGACTTGTACTACCACGTTTTCTATAGTCTGTTCCTAGATATCCATCGTAAGTAAGTCCATCAATAGCAAGACTTTCGAACATAGAATAGGATTTCTCATATGGTATCTTGAATAGTTTTTGAAGGATTCCTGGTTTCTTCAATGAAACATATCCATTATATGAATAGTATCCATTATATCGTTTCATGAATAAGACCTTTACTAAAACACAGACTCTATCTCTATATGTTAATACATTAACTATTTTGAACTTTGAGTTCTCATAATCTTCATCAATTTCCATTATTCTTTCACCCAAATTCTATCACTTTGTTTTTGATGTTTTATTGCTTCTTGTAAAGCATTGATTAATGTTTCGGCATTTTCAATACTAAGATGTGGTGATGGTTCATAAGGCTTGCCTGGATAATCAGGATTGAGGTCACAAAATATCCATATACCACCATATACATTGCTGGATTCTTGTACACGCACTGTGTTACCATAGCTGTCTTTAAAGCTAGCATAAACACCGAATCCTCTATTTGTAAAATCCATTTGTTTATCACCAAATTTTTTCGGTGCCAAAACTTTAACCCGATTCGTATTTAAGGTTGTCGTTGCATGTTAAGAAAGTGCCCCATTATGACAAGACTTTTATACCATTTTGACATGGGAATCATACCCAAAAAACGAGGGAAAAAAAATGATAAATGACCCAGACGTAACAAACTACCCAATGATTTACGGGGTTAAGATTGGAAGTAAGTACACTGTAATTACTGATGGTGTAACCGTTAGAAAAGAAGTTACTGCTATCCGAAAACGACCTGTAGACCTTAAGGGTAATTATGTATATGATTTCAGTACAAATGCAGAAGGTTGGTCAGACAGCCTCTACCCACTGAAACAAGGAGTTCCACGTAATGATATGCTTATGTCGATTGCAGAATCAATTAAGTTAACATCAGCATACACACAGTGGCTATTGAGTGATATCCCAGATGATGCAGGAGTTGTTGTATGTCTTCCATTGATCCGTGATACGGAAGGACTTAGTGCTTTAAAATCATCAATTGCTTCTGCTGTTTCTACAACTAAAGGAATACAATTCTTTTCAGAAGCATGGGGTGCAGCACTCGGTACAATTCCAATTAGAGAAGCCGTTGGTACAAACGTACTAACATTGAATTTTGGTAGCTCAACAGTTGAAGTAACAATGCACGCTTCAAAAATGCTTGTTGAATCAAACGTTTATACATTTGGTGGAAGCGAGATTGATAAGCGATTGATAAATGCAATTGAACAATCTTACAAAGCAAAGTCAACTGAATCAGATACAAGAGCAATTAAAGAACAATATAGTTGGGAAGAAAACAATAGTGTAGAAGCAGTTCTTACAAAAGATGCTTCAAAACATAATGTCATCATCTCTGGTGATGTAATCAGACCAATTGTATCAAACGCAATTGACAACTTAGTTAATCTGATAGTTACACAGTTCTTACCAGCAGCAGTAATGAGTGATTCAAGTGCAGTAAGTTCATTACAAGGTTCTGGTAGAGGTTATCTTGTATTGTGTGGTGGAATGGTTAACATGCCAGGTTTTGCACAAGAGTTATATAAAAGACTCTGTGATGCAGGTGCTATTAATACAGAAGTCATACTAGCAGTTCCAGAAGATGGTGTTATTGCACCAGCAATTGGAGCATGGAAAGTAGGACAAGTATTAGAACAGGCTCGTGTAGAAAATGGATTTTCTACATGGGGTGAAATGACTGATGAATCAGTTGATACAAGTAAGTAGGTGATTAAATGGCAACAAAACCAAAGAAAAAAACAGATCCAGAAATTGATAAAATTAAAAGTAAACTCTTCGATATAAACAATAGAATTGATCAGATAGCTGCACAAATTCAGCAACTATCAGTTGTCATGGATTTTCATGCACACCCATCTACTCAAGTAAGTGGAAGACCTATGTTCCTACAAGATCAATATGAAGCATTTGTCGAAGCACAACAAAAACAAAAATCACCACCAACTACCGATAAACAAGAGGACACATCGGAGGAGTAGTCCATGCGGACATTCTTTGATGTTGTCAGCACAGTAAATCGTTGGTTGCGACAACAATACACGACCACATCACCAGGATTGTCTCGTGTGTTTTGGAATCAAATCATGGTCATACTTGGTATCATCATGTTACAACAAGAGGGTATAGCATCAACTCTAGGTAATCTAGAACGTTATACCCCGATTCCAAAAACCTCAATCTATCGAACATTAAAGGTGTTAGAAAGTGAGAACATACTTGAACAACAGAATGGTGATAGCTATGGCTTTAAAGGGCGTGTGCCACAAGACATATTAGACCTATCTACCAATAAAACACCTGTAGAGTTAAATGGACTTGTTGAAGAACTCAAGTCGATGATGAAGGTGGAACTGAAAGAAGTTCTACAAACCCTTCCTCTACAACAAGATCAAATCGAACAGGTGACTAGACGCATTGATGGTATCAAACCTAAAAAGAAAGAACTCGATGCGCTCTCAAAACTTGTTGGTGAAGGCTTTATGTGAGGCACACCTATGGAACCAAACTTTATAGAATATCAAGACACGGACGGAGAAATGTATCGTTACGATACTAATATTCGTGATGACTCCGTAGCTGGTCATCCAGTACAGATGACCAGCTTTCATTCTGTTATCGATTCACGTTGGAGCACTAATTATATTCTTTTAGTTCAACAGGCAGAACGTGAAGTAGGACATGAAATATGTGGGGCAAAGACTTCTGATGACTCACCATGTAAAGCATATCCAATGAAATTGGAAGATGAACCTTATCCAGATGAGATAGGAAGATGTAACCACCACCGCCAATCGATGAACATATCTACTGATGTAATGGAAACTGCCACATCTGAAAAATCATTACCTGCTACTTTTAATTTATCACCTATTGCAAAATCACTTATTGATATAGCACATAATGAGTTCTTTCAATCATGTGGGTCTTGTATAAATCGTGTAAAGTGTGAAGAAGCTGGTACGAATAATAGTAAGTGTGTAAAAGAACAGCGATTGTTTGAAGGGTTACTCAATGAATTAATGCAAGAGTATGATTTAGATTCTATTGCTGATTCATTCACATCAGTAAGTCTTGTTGATACAATGATCAAGATGATTAGAACAAGTTCATATGAAGGACAGTATGGACTTATAGAAGCAATCAATTCAGGTACTGCTAAGTATAATTTAGAACTTAAGAAAATGCTCAATAGTACACTTAAAATGCTTGGCATGGATAGAAAAACCCGTATTACAGTACGTCATGCAACAGGAAAGGTTGAAAGTTTTGATACCAGTCTTGCTAAGGCATTGTCATCAGTTAAAGTTGATGAAGTAGAACTTAGATCGGCAACAATGAAAGTAAGTAAACAAGAAGCATCGGAACCAGTTATTGGTAGAACTGGCCCACCTATTGATATATATGGGAATGAGATAAAAGATGACGAACCCATCGAATAAAAAAAGAAAGCCAGTTGAAATTGATGAAGAGATAGTGCTTACAGCAAAAACGATTGCTCTTGTACGTCAAGATCCAGTTGCATTTGCACGTATATTTTGTAAGTTTTATCCACATTGGTATCAAGTTAAGATACTGCGAGATAAATCAAAAAATATAACGATTCGTATGGGGCGTCAGATGGGTAAGACTGCTGCAACTGCAATCAAAGCATTATGGTTTGCATTTACACGACCAACAGCAAGAACACCATATGAAAAAATCACCATTGTTATTATCGCACCTAGCCAACGTCAGAGTAAAATCATGTACAATCAAATTCGTGAGTACATTCATGCAAATCCAATATTAGAAGCAAGTGTTACTAAAAGCACACAAGAAACTATTGAACTTGATAATAACTCTGTCATACATAATTTTCCTGTCGGTGATTCAGCTGAAAAGGTAAGAGGGTTTTCAATCAATTTATTGATTGTAGATGAAGCTGCATATATCAAACAGAGAATTTACACAGCAATACTTCCTTCACTTGCTGGTACAAATGGTAATCTAATATTAATCGGAACGCCTGCAACGCGAACAGGATTATTCTATCAATCATTCTACCCTGGTGAGGGTGGTAAGGCACTAAAACTTCAATTCAGTACACATTGGTATCCATATTCAGATTCATTAGATGTTATTCGTGTTGATCATAATGGAGTTCCACTCTATCATACAGATGGATCACCAGTTACACAACTATCAAAAGAATGGATTGAATATCAACATGAAACTATGAATCGTGCTGAATTTGCACAAGAATTTGAAGCAAGATTTATTGATGAAAGTTTAGGATACTTTACAAGGGAAGATATCATTGCAAATGTAGAAGATTACCCAATGGAATTTGTTCATGATGGAGAAAGTACATATGCAATGGGTGTTGATTTTGCAAAATACCATGATTCATATGTGGCAGTTGTAGTAAAGAAATCACTTGATGGTCCATTACGTGTTGTATATACAATGGAAGCAAAAAATCGTGATTACTCTGAAACTGTTCCATTAACTGTAAAGATTGCTAAACGTTTTAAATGTAAATATGTATATTGTGATAGTACTGGTGTTGGTGAACCGAATGCTGAAATTATTACAAAAGAATTACAAGGTATTTCACATGTTGAATCAGTTAATATGAGTAGTCTTCAAAAACAAATTGATATGTATGCTAATATACAACGAATGTTTGGTGAAGGAATGCTTAAAATTCCTGCTTCCAATCGTGAATTAATAACTCAATTATCATTTGTTATGCGTACTATTACCCCTAGTGGTAGAGTCAAAATTGAAGCAGCAGAAGGAAAGAATGATGATTTTCCAGATGCACTTGCACTAGCATGTATGATGACTGTTGGTACAGTAAATGTACCAAAGGTATTAGTAACTTCGATACCAAGTATCATGGGGGGAAAGATTGATAGGGATGAATTGTCATCTATGAAAAGAGGAAAACGTTCTCCTTATCAGCAAGTCGTTGTCTTTGACGAACGTGGGAGAATTATTGGAACTCGACCACGTAGACAACGGTGATAACATGAAAACGTATGGATCAATATCAGCAACTAGAAGTACTAATATTGTACAAAATATAGTAGCAATATTGTCCATACTGATAATGATAATCATAACTATAGGTATGTGGTATCATTATTTTATTATTAAAAGTATACCATTCATATTGATATCATCATCTGTTGTGCTACCTAGTATATTTTGTTTTCTACGAATTATGAAGTATAGTAAACGTGAAGTATTAAATATTTTAAGTCCAAATATATTCAGAAAATCCAATAGCTCACCATTTTTCACAATACTAAAAACATTTATTACCCATCCTATTGAACTTGTTATTATTCCAACATATATTGCAACTGTTATCTATCTCTATATTTCATTATCTGAAATTGCATTTTACACAGGAATGACATTAATAGTTGCAGTTATATATGCTATACAGATATTACCATTGATGATAAAAAAAGAAATGAATAAAAGAGAATCACAACGAGCATTAAATTATGTTCGTGATGAAATAAAAATTACCCGTATTCTTTTATTTGATTTAACAACTTCATCTGAGGAACGAGAACGAGCATTGCAACGTCATTTGGCAGCAGAAGAACTAATGAGCATACATAGTGACTATATTATTGGGTCTACGAACATAATAGGAACATTCATAATGGTTATACGTCTTATAATGCCTATATTCACCGGGTTGGGTGGACAGATAATTCAAACACTCCTTGGTGGTTGATATCATGAGTATACATATACTAACAAGTTATAAAGGTGGCGTCGGTAAGACAAGTATATCCTTATCGATTGCAAACCATTGCGTCCAACACGGTAAAAATTTCACACTTATTGATACCAATCCTCAAAACTCTAATCTTGCTGAGGATATATTCTTCTACTTTCATGTTGATAGCGTGTCTAAAACAGGCATAGAGATAGCCAAAAATAGTACCATATATACCTTATCACCAGGTAGTGATACAACCTTTACCGTAATCGATGCAACAAATCAAAATCCATTTGAAGTTGCTAAATACTTACAACAAAATTGTAATGACAAAGAACATGTGTATATTATCGATACAAATGTGCATATTAGAAGCGCTCCAAATAAGATATTTAAGAGAGAAGGAATACATAAAGTTTACATTTGGTTCTTGTGGGGTTGGTCAAGTCCTCGTTTGGATCATCAGCTACAATCAATTATTGATGCTATTGATAACATTGAAGGTTGTTGGCCTGGGGCACAAGTTATTCATGTATTTAACCTGTATGACTTTTATACTGGTGGTTTACAATCATTCAGTTTACGAAAAGCAAGTACAACGCTTAGACCATTAAAGAATGTAGTAAAACATCTTGATAAAATGATTGATAAATTTATGAAAAATAAATGTAAAGCAATCTATATTGATGGTAAAATTATAAAAGATGTTATGGGTGGGTTGCATACAACTCTTGTTCGTTATGTTGCACCAGATAATTTAACCATGCAAGAACTACCTATTTTATGGTCATCTCATCTTATGGAGATTGTAAAGATTTCAGATAAGAAATATCCATACAATATACTACTCATTCCAACATTCTTTAAAGAACTTACCATGTCAACCGATAGAATTGTTATGGCTGCACCACGTAGCTTTGAAAAGATTATTTCTTTGATAACTCCAATGGCTGAATACATTAGTGTGTTCTTAACATCACTTAATCAATGTTTGGCAGAAGAAAAACTATCTGACATTAAAAATGGTACATGTGATGTATAGACTAAGTATTTATATCTAACATAATGAAATAGAACTTGCAGGTGTTCCGCCTTAACTGGGTCTTCAATACAAGACTTGCGCTTGAAGGAGAGAGCACAACCTATCGTATTGCTGTCATTAAAGGCGCAATAGGAAAAGAAAGTACAGAAACTGGTTTACGACGTACATACGTTCTAAACAAGTTATCTCCAGTTGAAGATCAAGAAATTGGTGAAGAGATTGAACCAGAAAAGGAGCAAGAAGAAATGGTAGAACCAATCGAAACACCAACAGAAGAAACACCAATGACAGAAGAACTCCCTCCTCGTGAGGAGCCTCCCATTGAAGAACTCATAATTGAGGAACCAATTGTGGAAGCTCCACAGGAAGAGGTACCACCAGAAATGGAGGTGGTTGAAGAAATCGTTGAAACCGAAGAACTGGTTGAAGAACCAGCAGTAGAGGAAACAATCACAGAAGAACCAATCGTTGAAGAATCAACCCCCCCAGTGGAGGAGACAGAAACGGGTTTTAAATTAGTTTATGATCCTGAAACCCCTGTTTTTGTTGAAAAATATCAAGAGGTTGTTGGTACAATCTACGGATTTGAACCATCAGACTCATTATATGTTACAATTGAAAAATCAACTTCTGGAGAAAATGGTTGGGTTCTATGGACAGAGCGTAATGTAAGACCTAGTGGTGAAAGAACACCTGCTTCTAATCCTCATCGTCAATATCTTGATCTACAATTCCGTCCATAGAATCTTCCTCAAATGTAAGAAAATCTTCTAATGAACTTTTTTCTTCAATAGAACCACCGTCAATTTCAACTGCAACATCTCGTTCTGCACCTAAGAATCTTCGATGCATAACACCATTACATTCACAATGTCTAGTTAATGCTATATGTCCACGAAGTGCATCAGCAGAATAAATTGTGATAGTTACAGATTTTAGACATTTATTACAAATATATTTCCCTTGTATACGATGGGGAAGAACCACAATCGCTGGTGACCCGTTGATATCGGGCCAGAATATCTCTTGTAGTCCTTCCTTTATCGCTTTCCAAGTTATTTCAGTCTGTTTTCCTGGTGGTTCAATGTCTATCAAATCTATCCGTGGATAGTTTATGTCAGACCTCTCAACCATGCCATCACCTTCGAGGGAGTTGGGTCTCGTATCAGTGGAATGCCAGACCTGCCAGACTTATGTTTGACAATTCTAGCATATCGAATTTCAGTCTTCATTGCTTGTCCATTTTCATCCAATACATATGACCGATTTTCATCCATCACATGTTCTTCTTTCTTTGTTAGATGAAGTATTGCGGTTGCTTCATAATTCAACATAGCTTTCCATTCAGGTTCTTCCATCCCAGGTACTGGTTTCCATCGAGTTTTTCCAGTTGTTGGGTCTCTTTCTTCAACACCACCTGGTCTTGTCCTTCCTAACCAGATAACATCTGTCGGCCACATCGACATATAACGTACCATCTGCTGGAATCTCCGCTTAGGTTCACTATATGCAAGTTGTGCCATCCTTTTGATTCTATCATCGGTTTCTCGTGCTTCAAGAACTTCCCACATCAATTTTTGATACACTTGACTTGCGGTATCCATTATGACAAAGGTATCCTTGATAAAATCACGATGATTATAGTTTATGTCAATGACTTTTTCAATGACATAATAACCAAGAGCAGCATCAAAAGCACTCATCTTTTCTGTTGGGTCTAGAGTAAGTGCATGAGCTGAAATCTTTTCCAAGTCTTCATCTGTTGGTAATACAGTTGTTCTAGCATGAACATCTGGAAACCTACGAAGAACTGAGAATAGATTTGATTTTGGTTCTAGATTGAATACGAGCACATTTTTATCAGGTCTCATCCTTGCTGCTTCAATAGCAAAGTGAGTTTTACCTGTGTTCTCTGCTCCAAAGACTGCCCATTTGATGTAGTCATCTGCTACAGTATATTGTTGGCCTACTGACATTATAATCACTCCTAAAGTAAGGGGGGGAATCCCCCCTCTAGCAGATGTGAGTCATAATCTCATCATCGCTTAGGACTTTACCGCATTTACCACACTTGACACCATTTGTTGGTGCTGTTGCTGTTGCAGTTGCGGTAGCAACTTGTTGTACTACATCAGTTGGTGCTGCTTGCTGTTGAGCTGCTAATGCAGATCTAATAGCCTCATTAGGATCAATCACAGTCTGTGCAGGTTCTGATACCTGTACTGGAGTAGGTGTCATTGGTGCAGGAATTGTAGGTTGGGTAACAGCATTCAAGTTATTTCTTACCTTTTCCATAAATGCCTCAACAATCGGACGCTGACTTGGTGTTTGGAATTGTGCTGGAATTAACCCCCAGAATGAAGAGAGTTTCATAGAATCATATGAAGTATCAGTTCCCATTGAACTAAATACTGTTCCAACAGCATCTTCTAACTGTGTAAACCCACTATCAACACTAACTGGCCCCGTTCGTATTTCAGGAACAGGCTCAGGTGCTGGTGCTGGGGCTACAGGTGCTGGTGATACTGCGTGCGCTACAGGGGTAGTAACTGGTGTATCGCTAGCAATCGCAGCTTGTGGATTATACGCAGGAGCAGGCTCAGGTACGGTGGTAGCAGTAATTGTTGGCATCTCAGGAGTTGTCATAGGTGTTGTAACAGGTGCTGCTGTTGGGGTAGATATACCATCAACAGAAGCAATCATTGTTGCATCAATACCATACCATACTGTATCCTTTCCATCAATCTCACGTTCGTTAACACTAATGATTGTGCCAGCAACGATAACATCTCTGCCACGCCACATGTTAGTGAGCATTGCCCAACCATCTTCACTTCCTCCCTTTTTAGATTCAGCTGCATCACGAATAAGAAGATCAGCATCAGGAATTAATACAACACGTTCACCAAACTTGGTTCTCTGAAGCTGTATTGATACCCTGTTACCTGAATCATCACCGTCTTCATACAAAGTAACTTTCATTACGTACTGTTCTGTATTGCTATTATCAGCCTTCAATTGAATTGGTGGCTGACCAAGTGCATCAGGAACACGTTTGTATTTCATACGTGCGATTGGATTTCTGTTAGTATCAAGTCGCAGTTGATTGTTTTCATCTACTTCATAGATAACATTACCATTCTTATCAGTAACTGGTATAAGTTCATCACTATCAACCCAATTCTCAAGAGGCATGATTAATCCAATCTTACCACGAATAAGAACAGGTTGATATTTTGAACTTGGATCAAGTAGGTCAAGTGACATTGCACGTTCTGTTAAGAACTTTTTCAGCTCGCCTTCAGGAATTGCAGTTGATTCAACAACCATCTTTCCATCATATCCCATTCCCTTTTCACCATTACTGAAAGTAAACTCTCTTGGTGCAACTTTAACTGTAGCACGTTGTAAGGTTGGTGTTGGTACTGCTGAACCACTAGGGCCAATAGTATGCCCCCAACCAGAGAATGAGCGAATCTCACCGTTATCCATAACCATAAGATGATTTTGACCTTTTACCTGTTCTACAGGCTGATCAAACTTTCTAATATCTCTACCACCAACAATTACGCCTGTCCAAGACTCAAGAGATTCGATATCTTTTTGTGCCTTGGCTCTGTTTGAAAAGAAGTTGACGAGTGTTGATAGTTTATATTCACGTTTTTTAGGATCATGATACGTTGGACGTACCATATCCACGGTAACATACTTAGCAAGGTTTGGCGGAACCATAGATTTAACAATGTTAGTTGCTTCTTCAACAGTAGCGTAGTCCTTGAGATGAACCGTATGATAGTAATTAGGGTCTTGTGCCATTTTACATCACTGTTATTACATTTACGACAATTGACATTTTTGACAATCGACATTTCGACATTTAGTCTGATGTATGTTTTCGATAACCAAAACGCTTAAAAACTTTTGGCTCGGAAAAGTAAAGTGTCCAGCTTATATAGAAGTCGGATACAAAAATCTTAAAACGATATGTCTCTTTGCATTAATTACCCTTGGACAACGGGAGCTAAAGCCATGAGTACAAGTATATTTTCAGTAATCGAAGAGGTAAATTATAACTGGATAAAAGATGCTGACTCATATGGTAATGAAAGTGCAGGAACTTGGGGATGGTATAGTAGTATTCAAGAAGTTTCATTTTCACTCCCGTTTCATAGAACATTAATGGGAACTGACCATACTTATTTTGTACTAGATTTAGATCCCGATTTAATTACACATCCAGATTATTCTGATGTTAACAAATTAAAAAGTGATGACCCGGTTCTCTATAGAGAACTTACAATAAGAGCAACAATAGAATTTACTAAATCATTTGTTGACTCTCTAAAACCACATAATTTCTTTGCCAAATTATCAGGTACTGGTATACATCTTATTCAACGGGTTGATGAACGAATTGATAAACGACGATTCAAAACCGTAGTTCGTGAGATATGTAAGCCATGTTCTCATCACACAGATGAAACACATATTTGTGACAGTACATGTGATGGATGGAACTACCCAAAGAAATGGAGTACAACACGACAAGCATGGATAAAAAATCCACATCAATGGGCACGTAGATATCAAGCATCAAATGGTGCTGTTATATCACTTGGAATTGATTTGAGTATATTCAGTACACGACGACATATGATTAGATGGACATATTCAATTAATAAAAAAATTCCACAAATGCCAAACTATTCAATACCCATTGATGATTGGAATGCTGATTGGGTATTAGATCATATGACACGTAGAGGTCTTGAAAGCCATCCACCACATAGATATGTAATACCAGCATTCTCATTTCACGAATCATTACTACCAGAAGAAAAACTTGCAGAAATTACAGAAGATGAAACGATATACAATTCTGATAGAAATCTATCATATCATATTTCAGTGCCAGATGTTGATGAAGAATTAACTGAGGAACAAAAGAAGAAAATTGATGATATGAAAGCATTATTTGAAGCAGATATTGAAGAAGTTGCACCATGTATCAAAGAACATTATACTAGAGTAATGACTATGGCTGGTCAACATTGGCCTCGTGTTGTTGTAGTTAGATATCTTGCTTGGAAAGGATATAATCCAGATGATATTGCATTGTTCTTTAGATTTCATATGAATGATGATGATGATAATCTTGCTCATAATAAAGATAAACTTATACCAAATCTAAAGGAAGCTTATGGTTCATTGGATACACCAGATAGGATTCCTGGTTGTCAAAAGATGAGAGAACATGAATTTTTTGGTGTTATAGATGATCCTTTTATATGTGATATGTGTGGTCGTTCATATCCAACAGCTAAACATAAAGGACTCAAATCAATCATTGAAGAGAGTAATGATCATGGATTCAATACTATTATGACTCTATGTCGTGATATACTACTTGGTGGTGAAAGCTCTGTCATAAAGAAATCAACACGAGCAGGTGTTACAACATCTATGATTGCCATGTCAAAATTAGTTGGTAAGAAAATGTTAGTTATTACACCAACAAATAGAATTGGTGAGATTACAATTCCAAATGCTTTAAAGATTGCAAAAGAAACTCTTGGCATTGATATACGTGGAGCGATGTTTGCAGCTAACAAAAAAGCATGTTTACAACTCGTGCTTATAAATAAAGATTTAGAGTATAGGAAACAACATGAACCAGATTGGGGCGATTCTGGGGCTAAAATTGCTTTTGATAAATTACACTATAATAACAGACCATCATGTGAAGGTTGTATATTCAGTCAAGCATATTTCGAACGATTACGTCACAAAGGAAATGACCCAACAAAACATCCTATACCAATACTTCATTCAGAGGAATATAATTGGCAACCAAGTAAAGACCCAAAAGATATTGATGGTAAGTGTGCATATACAACTATCAAAGCATGGCTTCAAGAAATAGATGTTATGTTCACAACGTATTCAAAAATATCTGCACTTATGATTAATACAACAGAAGACGCACAAACAATCAGTGATGCCATATTCGATCATTTCGATGTAATACTATTAGATGAAGTAAGCTATCTTACAAATCAATCCCCACTTGTTCTACAATTATTACAAGAACGTGCGAAAATAAGTGCAAAAGGTAATCATAAGAAATATAGTATTAACATATTTGAAGACATTGATGATGAAACAGACTTACTTTCTACATTACTGTCAACTAAAACATCAGGTGATGCTGTTGAAATTCTGGAACAATTTAAACAATCATTATTAAAAATATCACCAACAATAAATCCAATTACAACATACGAAACAACTATTATTACCAACAACCCGGGTGATATCATTGATATAGATAAACATGATTCAGTCACAACACAATTTGCTGCATATCATGGTCTGATTGAGAACGCTGCTAAAAATTATAACATACACCTTGAAAAAACTGAGGACATATTACATATGTTAAATAACGAACGATGGATTCTAGTATCACTACCAACACAATTCAATCCTGTTGATGTATCTCTTATATCAGAACCAGATGTTTCATATCTTCGAAGGTTTATCAGATTCTTTAATGAAGTACCAAGTAACCAAATACTTGTTACAGATGCAACACTACCATATGTTGATATCAGTGGATTTCTCGGTATCAATTTAGTTGATACAATAGTAGGGGACCCACGAGGAACAAATGACCAGCAGTTGGTGGTAGCTGATAGTCGTAGATTATCTGTCATCGATTTGTTCTTTGGTGAAAAAGCACCACAAATACAACAAGATATGATAGATTATATCAATGGTATATGTAAAACACATGGTGAAGAAAATGTTATTATCATTGTACCAAACATTTGGTCACATCAAAAATTACGTGACTATATGCAACAAGGATTGATACCACCATGTGACATGACATGGTATCGTAGTGATAGAACTGTTGGTGTTGAATGTGATAAACGAATAATGATTTGTATAACAGCACCACACCCACCAAGAGGAGCACACGATTGGCTTGCTACATGGTATCACGAACAAGGAATACTACGAACAGAAGAAATAGAAGAATTAGGTAGGCATCTAAGTGATAACTCTACCAAGGCTGCGTTCTATCAAACAATCGGACGTGCTAAAGACCCATCATGTAAAGACCGTAGTGTTGTTTATCTATTCGGAATACCAGGAACCAGATCATTACAAGATGGTGATAACTTAGGTGCTGGTGATTTAATGATGTTTGACACTGATATCCCACTACCTCATATTGCTGTTACATCACGAGAAACAGCAAGAACTGATATCATCCCAATGATTGGTAAGGCATGGATAAAAGACCGTACATTATTATCAGAAGAAGAAATGAGGATATTTAGTAAAGTCCATAAAGAAGGAATACTAGATACCAGACAAACACGTCAACGATTTAGCTACTATACAAGGGAACAAATTGAAGAAGTTATAGCAGCTAGAATAAAAGAATCAGGTTACACAGTGTTTGATATGTTTGGAATAGGTGTAACACCAATATATCAAACACCAAATGGCCCATGGTTCTATATACTAAGGAGGAAAACAAATGGCACGATATCTAGTCCATAGTCGATACCCAAATAGAAACGATGAACCAACAGATAACCCAATCTACACATTCTTTGATGAAGATACACAGAGGTTTAATGAGTTTGTAATACCACGCGAAGATTCGTATGCATACTTTTTACAACGTGGTATGGCAAGAGAGGAAGTAAGAACGATTATGGAATCTTCTGACCCAGACGCATTAGATAAAGTTGTTAGTATGGATTATGTCAAAAAATATAACATGTTCACAGAAAATTGGGAACGTGTTGTAAAAATCAATATGAAGACAGAAAAAGATAAGAGATTACATAGATTTGAAACTTGCCATGAAGGACATATCAAACGTACAACAAGACACATGATTGATAAACGATGGTATATGGGTATGCAATATGATGAAGCAAATAATTTGGTTAAACCATACATTGACCCTCAACATATCAAATTATTGACAGATGAAGATTATCCACAAGATTTAGTAGAACACATGTTACAATTAATGTTTACTCCTGTACCAGAAATGTCTGCAATGTCATTTGATATTGAAACAGAAACACATGGAACATTACGACCAAATCCAATGTATGCCTCAACACCAATTATTTCTGCTGCGTTCAAATTTCATAATAGAGATGGAACAAAGAAACCAGGAGTCATATTTGTATTACACAACCAACTACGTAGATTAAAAAATTTGAAGGGTAGTAATACATTAAACGAACTACTAACAAATGGTTCAGTTAATATGTTTGTATTCAAAACTGAATATGAATTAATCAAAGCAATATTAGAGATTATTAATGATAAGGCATATCCATTATTGTTAACATATTTTGGTGAAGGATTTGATCTTCCGTATGTGTATAACAGAGCAATCAATCTTGGAATAAATAAAAATCTGATACCATTTGAAGTATGGAAAGGCCCAGATAAAGGATATACATCAAAAGGTAGTGGAACCCCATGGAGAGTAAAAATGGATGATAAAATGCATATTGATATGCAACAATTCTTTGCTCAACCAACAATTCAAAATTATGTATTCAAAGGTAAGTATGGTAGAGTTGGTCTTGATCATGTATCAGAAGCATTGTTAGGTAGAAAAAAGATTGAACATAAAATGTCATTTAATGATATGAGTATTGGAGAACTTGCATACTACAACTATATTGATGCTGATTTGACTCTCGAATTAATGAAGTTGAATGGATTTTTACCACTTAGAATTATATTCATGTTCATGAAGCTTGGAAGACAAGATTATTATGAAGCTGCTCATAGAGCAATCGGTCATAAGATTTTAAACTTCATTCAGGGATATCTTACAGAACGTGAAATTCTAATACCAAATAAGCATGACTTAAGTATAGTAGGAACTATTCATAGTAAGGCTGATATCAAAGGTAAGGGATATAAAGGAGCACTTGTAATTGATTATGTAAAAGGTGTATTCGATGGTGTTCAATCACTTGACTTTGGTTCATTGTATCCAAGTATGATGAGAGTACATAATATTTCATTTGATACCATCAATTGTAAACATCCAGAATGTAAATTCAATAAGGTACCAGAGTTACCACATCATACCTGTACTAAGAAGATGGGTGTATTACCAATGTTGATTGGATGTATCAAAGATATTCGTCTTACTTTATTCAAACCATGGAGTCAAGATAAAACTATTTCAGAGAAAGATAGAAGTGCATTTAGTGCAGTTGAACAAGCAATAAAAGTATATGTTAATGCCTCCTATGGTGTATTTGGAAATAACGGATTTTCATTACAGTGTGCTCCAGTTGCAGAGTCTATCACAGCATGGGCACGAGATGCAACAACACGATTAGTAATTGAAGCAGAACGTTTACGTGGTAATGATTTATTACAAGTAGCAAAGGATCATGGATATCCACCAGAACAAGCACTTGAAGCTTTGCAATTCATACCACCTCAACAACGAGCAACATATGGTGGAGACACTGATTCAGGACATTTCAGAGGATTATCAGAAGAAGAGAAAGAA